>Ga0302325_10000085_pt1 | contig 258308 bp, 278 predicted proteins | sample Palsa_T0_2_FD_201948 | JGI IMG/M metagenome (GOLD analysis project Ga0302325, IMG submission 201948) | Peat permafrost microbial communities from Stordalen Mire near Abisko, Sweden - Palsa_T0_2 | ecosystem: Environmental > Terrestrial > Soil > Palsa > Peat permafrost | place: Sweden: Abisko... | reverse complement strand
ATTCACTCAGCTTTAGGCATGAGTCCGGCGGCTTACGCCGCCTCACTCCAGACCTCAGGTTATTAAAGACAAGGTGTTCGTTATTTGGGGACCTTGACAGACCGAACGGCGCTGGTAAGACTACCTTGCTGAAACTATTGGTAAGTTTGAGCAGTCCGAGCGCGGGTAGTGCAAATGTCTTAAGTAAGTCGCCTTCTCAAAGCCCTGAATACTTATCTGAGATTGGCTATCTAGCTCAGGAAATCCCAATGTACAGTCGGTTAAATGCTAAAGAGCATATAGAAATGGGGCAGCATTTAAACAGTAACTGGGACAGTGAATTAGCTATTAAACGACTTAACGAGTTATCTATCCCTCTCGACCGACCAGTTGGGAAACTATCTGGCGGGCAGCGAGCGCAAGTAGCTTTAGGTTTAGCTTTAGCCAAGAAGCCTAAACTACTGCTACTTGATGAGCCTGTAGCTGCGCTTGACCCACTTGCTCGTGTCGATTTCCTAAAATCACTAGCTCGAGCCGTAACTGATGCTGAAGGAGAATTAACTGTAGTCATGTCATCTCATCTACTAGCGGACTTAGAGCGTGTTTGCGACCACATTATTATTTTAGCCTCTGGTGATACTCAGCTCTGCGACGATATAGAGCTGGTTCTTAAGTCTCATAAGCTTCTAGTTGGCAAACGACAGGAGGTAACCAGCAACAACAACTACACCATTATCCAACAAACCGAGACAGCCAAAGAAACGACCATGTTAGTCAAGCTAAGGGCCAGTAAGCTCCACGACCCACGCTGGCATATACGAAATGTAGATATTGAAGAAATAGTGCTTGCATACATGGGACAAAAGAGAGATTTGGCAGACACAATCGCAGCTAAAGGAGGGAGCTTAAGATGAATTGGTTAGCTTGGCGTCAACATCGCAAACAGTTTATGGTTGTCGGTATATCCCTAATAATATTTGCAGCAGTTACCATTCCGACAGGGCTTAGCTTTTGGCATACCTACCAACACGCTCTGACAACCTGTAAGACTACTGACACCTGCAACCAGTTAAGTGGCGAGCTGTTCCAGTCTAATATAGATGGTTTACTATTCCACTTTATACCACTTGCCGTCCTGCTACTACCTGTACTACTTGGCTTATTTTGGGGAGTTCCGTTTCTGGCGAGAGAGTATGCAGAAGGAACCAATAAACTAGTTTGGACTCAGAGCATATCTAGGCGTAAATGGTTAACTGTTAAATTGATTTGGGTACTACTTGGTGCTGCAATTCTGACAGCCGCTTTCGCGGCACTGGATACTTGGTGGTTTAAGACTGGGAATGCTTTGAATCAAAACCGATTTGGCAATGGGTTTTCTACTCAAGGTATTGTACCGGTAGCTTATAGCATATTCGCTGTTTCCTTAGGTATTATGTTTGGCGCCTGGTTCAGACGAACAATGGCGGCTCTTGGCGTTACGTTATTCCTATTGATTGCCATTATGTTGATCCTCGTACCGAACGGCCTAAGGCCGCACTACGAGACGCCTTTGAATTACAAGATGTCTTTATCGAGAAGTCTTGGCGATACTGGTCCTACGCCTTTCGATAACGGACCAGCTAGCGGTGCGGCGTTAATATTAGACCAATACCCTGTTAATAGTACGGATCAGCCGCTTAATTGGTCTAACCCTCCGTCAAAATGTATAATCACTAACCCAGGAACCCCTCAAGGACACTCAGAAGCTATTAAACAAGTGAACGGCAGTGGCCCAGACGTAAACATTATTAGTCGAAATGGTGGGCCAGCAATAAATATGGCTTGCCTGGGAAACCTCGGATACCAGATGGATATTAAGTACCAGCCATCATACAAGTACTGGGACTTCCAGCGCATAGAGACAGGGCTGTATTTGGCATTATCGGTCATACCTATCGGCGTAACTTACTGGTTGGTTCTAAGACGAGACGCTTAAGTCACTAATAAACAACCCGTAACTTCCTTGTATTATTTTCGCAGTAAAGCCTACGATGGCTTTCCAGTCAGGTTAAGCTTTACTGAGATGTACGTGTCCGTAGTTCAGCCTCTAGCTCAACTAAATTAGTCACAGCTATCCCGCCGCTACGACGAATAGCGGCACCAATCATAAGATTATATGGCAAGCCTTGCTCGCCAGCACTTCTAAAATCGTTTCTATACCCAATTACTTGTATGCCATTTGCTGCAGCCCAGACGGCTTCCGCTACTGTTCCCCCATCAGGAGGTTCTTGGTCCAGAATTGCAATAACCCCCTTAGCTCGATTTTTAATCGTGTCATAGTGGTGGTCTCCTAGGTCAAGCCATAAGGCTGGCCTTTCTTCAATTGGTGCATCCACAATATGTGAAACGTCTACAGACCACGGGTCTAGTACATTTACGTATTTACCAGCCATTGGTAAGAGCTCGCTTTCATACCAAAGTTTGGTACTCTCGGCAAAACCACATGGATTGGCTATATACCATTCTTCTTTTATTTCTGACATAGGGGTATCTTATCACTCGGACACACCGTTGCAAGCAGCAGCGATTTGAAACTTGTTAGATGCAGTCACGACTGTGGCCCTCCAGTATCGATTCATTTGAGCTCCTCTGTTTTGAGGAGTTTTTTGTTGCTAAAATTAGTCTATGAAACAATTTATAGTGCTTGACTGGGACGGTAATTTAGCTAAAACACTAGATATTTGGCTTGAAGCTTGTCGTGTCACCCTTGAAAAACGCGGTTTAGAAGTTAGCGACGAGGAAATAGCTAGTAGCTTTGGAGCATTTACGAAACGTTGGAAAGAATGGGGCATCAACGATGTTGATGCTGCAATAGAGGAGGCAGATGCAATTGTCAAAGTAGAGCTACCAAATGTAGAGCTTTATCCTGACGTCCTCGAAGTGCTTGAGTCGTTGTATGACAGAGGCAAGACATTAGCCCTAATAACCACTTCAGAACATGAGAACGTGGAGCACCTGCTTGAAAAATATAACATTGCCAGATTCTTTGATGCAATCATTGCGGGCGATGACGTGCAGAATCATAAGCCGCACCCTGAACCACTGGAAAAGGCCCTCAATAAATTGGGCGGAAAAAAAGGAGATGCGATTATGATAAAGATTTAGGTGCCGCTAATAATGCTGGGATTGACTCTATTTTGTTTTACCCCCCTGAACATAAGAAGTTTTACGACTTTGCTAAACTTCAACAACAGAAGCCTACGCATACAATTAGTAACTTTCGTCAGGTATTAGAAATTGTATAAGTTTGGCGTCGAATTTCAGTTGCTATAGCATCTACGACGGTCCCCAATGCATAAGCCTTTTATATACACGATTTCTTTGGGTTAATTGCCTAAATTCGTACTTTATGATATAAATTAACACTTATATCTGATATTGGGAGAGAGGCTAACCCGAGAGTTATAGTAGAAGGCTTGACCGAATCTCAAGTTGTGTCTGCACTCGGTAATGCCGGTTTGACTGATTTTTCTGTTTACCCAATCCAAGATACTGAACTACTCCCCCGCGAGCTATATCCTCTAGCTGCTGTTAAGAGCCCGGAAGATTGGCTAATTAACGAACATTTCAATGAGGTAGAAGACAGTCTAGGAGAACATGACAATAATGAATTTAGTAGTAGAACATTCGCAGCAATCATTAGCCATCGCAGTGTATTTTACTATCGCAGAACGTTGATAAAACCCGACTATGGCTTAGTGATTGCAGATCGAGAAAAAGTTGGATTGGCAGTAACCCAACCTTACTCTTTGTGTGGCAGGTTTGCCGTACAGGCGGGCAGCTTTCTTAATTTTGTCCAAACACCGACACTCATAAGTACGGTAAGCGGACTAAATAGACCGAGAAGAATATTTTTGAATCAAGTAGCAGAACGCGTGAATGGGCAAATTGATACAGCTTAATCTAGCCAAAGTTTATTGTATATATAAATCACTGTGGTTCTCCAATACGGTTATGACTACTTTTTCTGCATTAGTATGTTAATCATGGCAAAGTGTGAGGTTGTATTTAACTCATTTTGAATTATTTGAAGAATATTAAAGTCTTTTGAAAAAAGGTCTCGAATTTCGTCCTCTCTGAAGAAATGATCATAGTCTGCTTCATCACGAAAATTATGTTGTGGGTCAACAATTCTTTTATCCAAAGAGCTAAATTCAGTCAGAGACATAAAGCCATCTTTTTTTAATACTCTTAGTACATTTTGTAGATACTGTTGCCAGTCTTTGGGGTAGATGTGATCTAGTACACTCCAGTCGATAATTACATCAAAGTAATTATCAGGAAAATCTAAATGTAGAGCGTCCATAACCTTAAAGTGGACATTTTTATTACCTTCGCTTCGACTTCTTGTTTGTGCCTCATTGATTGGTCTTTCCAGGAAATCTATTCCATACGAATCAAATCCATTATCTGCTAATAAGAAGGTATGTCGTCCTTGCCCGCAGCCAATATCTAGAGCTCTGCCACTAGGAGTAGTTCCTTTTACAGTTTTTAGAAATTCAGCTTGTTGAGGGTCAACCTCCATTGGCCAGCCGTATCCTGCAACTATTCTTTGGTCACCTAAGTTATATGCTTTTTTGAAAAATCTTTGCTGTTTATTCACGACTTAATGATAACAAACTTATCAGTATAGCCGTCGGAGTGGTTTTCCTATCTGGTTATACTTTTATCTGTGCGACTTTTTTGTCATTATTAGTCAATGACAATGGATAAAGAAAGAGGAGGGCCCTTAGAGCTCCCTGTTGATGAGTTTACTTATGAGCAGGAAAAAATCACACGAATAATGCCCCAAGATGCCATAGTCGACGAGGCTTATTGGTTTCGCTGCATCAGGCCCACACATAAAAGTCCACCTTATGCGGATGATAAAGCGGTAGTAATTTTAGATTCTGACGACGTTGATCCTAACCCAGATTCTAGAAATCACATACCATTTGCATACAAAGACGAAGACTCCGAAGACGGATATAGGATAATCGTGGCAGCTTTTAGTGATGATGGTTTCATACTGGGCGAGAATAGTCACGATATTGATCCAGCTCGCCCTGAGGGTCTGATTGAGGTCGGGTATTTAGTTGGTTCTTTAGACCCATACGATATTGCATTGGCCGAACTGGTTGCAAAAACACGAGAAGCAGTCCTCGTATGATTTAATTAGTGCCTAATAAACGTAGCTACCGCCGTTGACCTCCGATGTGGTTATGTTTAAACAGGGGTGATTGACTCAAAATTCTGGTATTATTGTCGCATGGAACAAGAACCGCCACTAGAACTAACCGAGCACAACGTTGAAAGCTACTTTATCCAGACAGTATTACCCCACCTACCCGACGGGACGACTTTTGTTGATGCTCTGGAAGTTACTGAATTAACATTCGTAAACTGGGTATTTGCAGTTACGCTACAGGGAGAGATGCAAGATCCTACCAGGCTTTTTCTTAAACAGAGCCGTAATCATATAAAAATATATGAAGATATGCAGCGACCAGCTGAAAGGATTGAGACCGAAGCTAAGGTGATTACATTTTTAAACACAGTCATACCGGGTACTGTGCCTGAGATTGTTTACTTTGATAGACCGAATCACACGTTAGCTCTGACGGACATCCAGAGACATGGAAGTCAAATGTTCAGTGAACTTAGAGCTGGTCGGGCCTACCCAGAAGCTGGTAAGGATTTGGGAACAAGTATAGGAAACCTTCAGATTGCCACTCTTGGAATGACCCGGGCTGATATTCTAGGAGACGAACCCACAGAAGCTGATAGTAGCATGTCAGCTGGTCTTACCTTCAGGGCAAAACCCGCCCAAGAAACGTACCCAGAACTCACTACCGAAATCTTGGAAAACAGTGACGGAGGGCCTAAAGGCTTTGTGCTAGCCGATCTGTCTTCTAAAAACATATTTATTGAAGGACATAACGCGAGATTCTTGGACTTTGAACGAACTTTCATCGGTGACTTAGCTCACGATCCAGCATATCTTTTCGCACACTTATTAGTAGAGATCGAGCCTGAGTATATTAATCAATCTATAGAGTTTATTGATAACTTTATGAGTGGATATATAGCACAACTAAACGAGGGGCTAAGTGAAGTTCAAATCGAGAGATTGCAGAACCAGGTAGTCCGTTTTCTTGGCATTACTCTACTGCATAGAACCAGAGGAGAATACTTCGTTATAGATGTTGGCGAAGACAAAGATCTGTGGCAAAGACGAGCTGAAGCATTTATGCAAGACAAAGAATCAACTTCCGTCGTACATGCTATTAAATCGGTGCTGGATATTTCGTCTTAGCCCTAGTAGAAATAACTGTCACCGTAGTGTTCCAATTTGCTTATGCTTGCGCGCTCTTGCAATTAAGATAAGAATTAGTGGATGGCTGCGGATGGCGAACATTTATATGAAGGACACGTTTGGGTGCCTGATATTTATAGAAATGTTTTGATTGATGAGACAAACCCAACTCTCCAAGCGTTTGAGGAACAAGCTCGAAGCGAATTAGGTTCATCAAAGGAGCCAAGAATATGTTTACTAAACGCCAGAGAAGCACAAATGATTTCACATTTGGGAAGTAGAGCAGTAAATCAAGTTAACGAAATAGTGGAATCAGGGTTACCAGAAACTACAGCGCAGGAGATAGAGGTTATCACAACTGGCTTACGTATAAGAACCAACAGACAGAGTGCGAAACGATTTCTTACGCTACACGTTGCTGATGTCCGTTTATTTCTTGAGCGTCAAACTATTTTAGAATCTTTATATCGTGAAACTGGAAAACTACCTCCGTTTTTTAAGGACTTCAGTTGGGAAGTTGAATGGGGAGTTGTAAAACGTAATGTTGATGCGATAGCTTTGCCCAATAGGCTAGAGGTAGGTAGGCCAGGATCAATAAAGCTCGGCCCTGCCATAATTCGTAAACCTAAAATTAGTTGAGACAACCATCGCAATGGCCCTCCGTTAACACCTCTGTCTGCTACTGTTTTTGTTACACTTAAGCAATGACTTACTCAATATCGGAAGGTATTTCTCAAAAGGGTCTCACTATCTGGCTTAAGGACGCAAAACAGAACTATGGTGTATTCGAAGACGGACGAGTTAACTACACTAATGCTGATATTGCACCCGTTGTCATGTGTACTGTTATATATAATGACAGCATACTGTTGGCTAAGAGAGGTTACGGTTTGGCTGATGCTGAAGGCTACTGGTCAACTATCGATGGTTTCATCGACGAAATTAAATCTATAACTGAGCAAGTAATGCAGGAAGTTAAGGAAGAGTTGGGGCTTAATATTAATAGGTCGCAAGTAAAAATTGGTGAGTCATACACTTTGAAAAATCCTCAAGAGAGGCGTACATACATTGTCTTCCCTTGTCTTGTTTCGCTAAAAAAGGAACCAGATATTGTACTTAACGAGGAACATACCGAGTTTGCGTGGATTAGGAGAAATGATTTGAGGTTATATCACACTCTTGATGACTTGCCTTTAGCGATTGATTCGGCACTGAAACTAAAGTAGATATTACTATCGCTGTGGTCACCTATAAGGTGATGTTAAACTTGAGCAGAGACTAAGTAGTGATTTTCTACAACTCCTCTAACGTATTGGTTGGTGGATATTAGCTCAAGATTGAGACTAGGCTTGGAGGAACCAAAAAGAGGAATCCCCGTGCCGAGTACTACTGGCTGAATCCCCACTATTATTTCATTAACAAGACCATGTGATGCGAATAGGCCATTAATATCCCCACCGCCGCATATTATTATCTTAGAAAAGCCATCGCTTTTAACCTGTCGAAGTATTTCTTTGGGCAAATCGTTTACATATTTAATATTGTCTTTTGGTGTGGGTTTGGCCTGGCTACTGCAAACATAAACCGTAACATTCTTGTATGCTAGGAAATCCTTTAGATACTGCTCATAGGTTTTTCTACCGACCAATACACAGCCACAGTTTTCTACAGCCTCTTGGTAACGGGCCTCGTCCTCAGGATTAACCCAAGAATAAGAATCTCCATTAAGCCTAGCAATATAGCCATCTAAACTAATGGCCGGCATCATGACAGTTTTCATGCACTCATAGTAGCAAATTCTTAAGTTAATGGCTGTGGATGTACCCGCCGCTGCGGTCCTTCATAGCGGATATACTTTGATTGATTTGATATAGTTGATTAATGACAATAATGCTCTTAGGTAGTGTGCCCAAAGGTGACGATATTCGGAAGGACTGGATCGACTGGAAGAACGCTTACACAAAAACACTTAAAAAGTTACTTCCCGGTGTTAGCTTTATTCACGGTGACTCTATTAGTGATATTGCTGGCACAGAATTAGTTGTTGGCCATGATCTATTTCAAGTAAAGTCAGCGGATATTTGCGTGGTGGATGCTCAGACAAAAGTTGGTGCGGGCACAGCACAAGAAATTGTTTATGCTAAATATCTTAAGAAACCTGTGGTCATCGTGATACCAAAAAATAGCCATCATCGAAAAACTGGAGTCGTCTTTCATGGCAATGTAATGCAAGAATGGGTACACCCATTCTTAAAGGTATCTACAGACTACATTGCCGAGTCGATTGAGGATGCAGCAGAATGGATAAAAAAATACATCGATTCCCCAGAATCTTACAAAATTAAAGACATTTCTGTTTTTGATAATGCTATAAAAAAGTTTGAGTCTTTTCAGGCATCATTGAAGTAGATATCACCATCACCGCGGCCTCCTGCGCGAATAACTTGTCTGGTACCGTCTGGTTGTAGTTGATATACTTAGCTACATGGCGAAAAGACAATACGAAGTAGTGATTCTCGATTTGGACGGTACAACAAGTAGACTCAGGCGGAGAAGCTTTACCCAGTAAACGAGTTATAAGCGCCGTGAAAGTAGTAATAGTTGATAAAGACGACAATGTTATCGGTGCTATGAGTCGGGATAAAGCTGTTCAGTTAGGAAAGATTGTTCGGATAGTACGCATATTCTTGTTTAACTCCGATGGAGAACTTTTTCTTCAAAAACGAGGAGCCAACGTAGATTTTCCGAATCTTTGGGATCAATCCGTCGGCGGTCATGTAGATGAAGGTGAAGACTATCTGACTGCTGCTGAACGTGAGATGAAAGAAGAGATTGGTTTAAAAGGAGTGAAGCTTGACGAAATCGCTAAATACTATACAGAGTCAGAGTATACTCATGGCCAATTTAAGCGTTTTAATATGTTGTACAGCGCAACATCCGATACCCCGTTGACTTTAGAACCTGACGAGGTTGCAGGCGGCGAATGGGTATCTTTACCAGGGCTAGACAAGATGCTAGCTGACGGGCCAGAGAACTTTACCCGAGGTTTTATCAGAGCGTACGAAGTTTATAGAAGTTCACTATCTAAAACCCCAAAAAATCTATCGGGCGGTGGTTGATTCCCACCATGCATTAACCCCTTAATACCAACTATGGCCGTAGCTCTCTAATATGGTTAAATTCTCGGCCCGAGGAGCTCTGTTTGGTATACTGCCTTTATGAAAATTGGTGTAGCAGGTAGCATGCAATATACCGAAAAAATGATGGAGATTTGTGAGGCTCTGCGAAAGCAAGGTCACGAAGTATTTATGAGTAAATTTGGCGATGCTTATGTTGGCAAAACTGACGAGGAAAAGGAAAGGCTGAAGTTGCATCACAAGTATAACTTTGATGCTATTCGAGAATTTTGGAAGCCCATGCAAGATGCCGATGCTCTAGTTGTTGCCAATTATGACAAGCATGGTATTAAGAATTACGTCGGTGGTAATAGTTTTTTAGAAATGGGCTTTGCCCACGTACTAAACCAAAAAATATACCTCATGAACCCAATACCGAATGTGCCTTACTATGGCACTGAGATAATAGCCATGAAGCCCATTGTTTTAAATGGAGACCTAAACAAAGTAGTTTAACTTCATTAGACAAAAATCAAACTTGCGTTCTTCCAATAAAGTAATGATTAACCTCCTCGTCTCGAGGAGTTTTTTGTTTGCTATCATGACTATATGACAAAATACGTTCTTAATTCTGGTGGCATCAAGAATCAACCTGAACTTAAAAAGAAATTCCACCAAGAACTGGTAAAAGATTTAGGCAATAATACGAAGTTTGTACTCTGCAATTTTGCCCAAGGCCGTGAATACTGGGAAGCTAAGTTTCAGAGCTATTGCAATGCTATTCGGGAGGATATGCCTACAAAATCTATGCCGACTTTTGAATTAGCGATGCCCGATATATTTGTGGAACAGTGTCGTAACGCTGAAATCATATATTTCCACGGTGGAGATGGAGATCTTCTGCACTATTGGATGAATCAGTATGACTTAAAGTCACTATTTGAAAACAAAGTTGTTGCTACAAACTCTGCAAGCTCAGATATGCTAGCCACCAGCTTCTGGACATGTGATTGGCGTAAATGTGCAGATGGACTTGCGATTCTACCAATCAAATTTATTCCTCACTTCGAATCAAATTTTGGAGATACCGATCCAAGGGGACCAATTGATTGGCGTAAGGCTTATGGTGAACTGGGAGCATATGGCGATACCTCCTTGCCTATTCATGCCTTAAAAGAGGGTGAATTTGTAGTTTTCGAGAAGTAGGTACAATTATCATTGTGGTTCCCCGAAATGGTTTACTTAATTTCGGTTGACTTCAAAAAATCTGCAAGTTCTTCTAGATACAGCTGCTCTTGTTCGATATGAACAAGATGCGAACCGTTTGTAAAAATCTTAAGCTGTGAGTTAGGTATATGATTACGTGCCACTCCTGCTTGCCATGGCGTCAGTTCATCGTATTGACCAGAAGTTATCAGAGTCGGAACTAGTATATTATGTAGCTGTTTGATTCTATCCCAGTTTTTCATTGTACCGTTGCCATAAGCTTCGCTTACACCCCACATTTTGCTATAAACATCATCGCCGTTTCTGTTTGGTGCAGAGTACTTTGCAGGAAACTCGTTGCCGCGGAAAAGATAATACTTTTTATATACATTGTAGGCCTGAGCATACTGCTCGGACGAAGTCGTACCGGCTAGCTCGTGCGTCCGCAAAATCTTATAGGTGTCGCCCGGCAATACTTTCTTTAATTTTTCAACTTCAGCATTATACAGAGGCATGCTGATCATGGGACTCGCCAAGACTGCACTTTGGATGCCGTTGGGTTTTGTCAGCAAATACTCTATTGCAAGCATTCCGCCCCACGAATGTCCAAGAAGATGAATTTTGTCCAGGTCCAAAGCTTTTCGGATAACCGTAACTTCCTCAACAAAGAGCGGAATTTGCCATAATGAGTCGTTATCAGGATGATCTGATTTACCACAGCCTAACTGGTCATAAAATATGACTTGTCGATCGTCCTTTGCTAGTGCAGCTAATCCAAGTAGGTAGTTATGCGCAGATCCCGGACCACCATGTAACACAAGCAAGGGTGTTTTTCTTGAATTTTCCTTACCAAAGATTTGATAGTATGTCCTATAGCCCTTAAAAGGTACATACCCCTCTTTCATAGAAATCATGATCTAATTGTACAGTAAACGTTTACAGTGGCCTGGTGTACTAAAAAAGATATAACTACCAAAATGGCCGAGATGTTCTAGCTTTGCGAGTGCCCAATTTTACCACTAATACAATCGTATGCATCCTCACCGGCAACTACGAAATTTATAGGTTCAAAAAATACGGGTTCAAACCGCGGCGCGATTCTGCGAGCCTCCTCATAGAATCCACCATCCCCATCCTTAACCAACCCGATGGCGTTAAAACCTAGGGATTCTATTGCGGCTTGATTGCGAGCTGGAGCGATTCGGTCTTCTTCGTCAGTTTCATCTTTTTCCATAAAATAAAACGGTCCCTCTAAAGGACAGCCAGATGCAATATCCATTAGAGCTCTTGCCGCAGTAAGCTCCCCTTCCTTGTTACCAAGGTAATAGTAAACGTTCGTAAGTCTCGTGCCTCTTGCGAAACTAATATCAACTATATTAATGGGTTGTCCGTGACCAGCCACTTCAAGCGCAGCCTTGCCTTCGGGTTGTATGCTCCTAGGAAGTTTATTAAAGAATGGTGGCATTATTTGAAACTCCGTTAATTTATATTATTTTGACACTTATATTCAAATAATTCAAGGCCATTGAGCACGGCCAGCCCTGAGTTTGTTTATCAACTAAATGTCGAACCATAGCCCTGCTCTGGCGTATACAAGTTGGTCTGCAACAGTTTCAGGCTGGTAGTAATAATTGGCGTTAGGTAAAGTTATTGGTCTCCATTTATACTTTTCGACCATATAATCGGGGTCAAGCTCGGGTAACACAGGACGCATTAAACCCAAATTTATAAGGTCAACTTTTCCTAGATGCTCAGCAACAGCTCTGCTACTTGGATGCTCGGACTGAGCATTCCTTTCCTGCCAGCTAACAACCGCAGGATGTGCAGCATTAACTGAGCTAAGTTCTACACCTGCCAGAGCATTACTAATCAGCCCGCGTACAGCGTCGTGCGTTTTTAATAATAGAGTCTTAGCTCTTTCTCTTATTCCATCTGTTGTAGGTCGACTCACAGTTTCAGATACGAGAGATGCCGCCCTTCTCAATCGAGGCATCGCAGCAGTGTAATCTGGATCCTCCAGCGCATTTAAGTTAAGTCCGATCTCTCTATAAAATTGTAGATCGAATTGCCAGGTAGCATCAACAGCTTGATAACCTTCGATTTCTTCTTGAGATATTCTTGCCATAATTTATACTCCAGAGGCCACTAATTAGCTAGTTTGTCACATTAATTACTAATTGCAAGCAGCAGCGTTTTGAAGTTTGTAAGATACGCCATCGTCGCCGTCCGACAATAAAGCAGTGATTTAACAGAGGTAATTTGTCGCTATTTTTGATATAATCACACTTATGAGAGTTCTAGTTTTTGGCGATAGTATTACTCAAGGGTATTGGGATACTGAAGGTGGTTGGGTAAATAGGTTACGGCAGTATTATGATGAAATTCAAAGTAGCGATTTACAACAGAACGATGAGCCAACAGTGTTTAATTTGGGCATTTCCGCAGATACTTCGAGAGAGATTCTTGCAAGAGCCAAGACGGAAACACTCGCAAGGACAAGACATAAGAAGCCCATTGTTGTCATTCAGATTGGCATAAACGATTCCTGTAAACATGCCAAAGACTACCAAGTTGCTATTGAAGAATACAAAAATAATCTTCAAGACATTATTAATGAACTTAAAGCAGTGAGTTCGGAGTTAGTATTTGTGGGGCATAACAGTGTAAATGAAACCAGAACCTCTCCGGTATTTTGGGGGGATTATTGGTATTCAAATAAAGATATCAAGGAATATGAGGACGCTATGGAAGAAGTCGCAAAAGACAACAATGTTCCATTTATAGCGGTATTTAATGAGTTCTTTGACAGGGTAGAGAAACAAAAAACAGTGGAACTGATTCCCGACGGCCTTCGCCCTAACAACGAAGGTCACAAAGTCCTATTAGAAATTATTAAACCGAAGATATCAAAGTATTTAGTCTAGTTAATTTAACTTCCACAACGATTATCCAACATACTAAAGGTCCTACGAATTTATCTAAACTTCAGGGTATCGCCTTTTAACAGGTAGAAACCTTTCACTAGTGCTAAGTTTTCGGGGTCATTTGATTGCTTCCCACCAACTCCATAGATTTTGGATAGCTCGTCTTCACTTAGCCAAATATATTCTGAATGATCTTCGGGCTGAATTGTGATTTGCTCAATAGCTTCAATAAATTCAGCGAAGTATATAACTTCGATAGAATGTGAACCTTTAATTTCATTGTGGTAAGTAAAAACGTAAAAAGGATCGCCTACAGAGATAGTCATATTAAGCTCTTCTTTTACCTCGCGCTTTAAGCCATCAACAATATTTTCTCCGAAATCTACGTGGCCGCCGGGTAGTTCATAAATATCTGGCATAAATCTCTTCGTGGTAGCTCGTCTTGGCAAGAAGACTTTTTGTAAGCCATTGAAATCATGATGAATAAATGCACAAACCGTTATTACTTGCTGTCCATGTGCCGGAGTTTCACTGTCGTGAGATGCTACACCCATATGGTCTTTAGTATAGTACGATTAGAGCTTCTGTAGGTATCGCCGCCGACGCACACCCAAAAATGACACGATTTAAGCTGATATAATTCAGCTAATAATGGATGATGTTTCTAAAGCTAAGTATTTAATCGCAAATGTTGATTACATGACAATTGCCACAGCCAACTCGAATGGTAAACCGTGGGTTTCACCAGTAGGGTTTATTGCAGATAAGAGAAACAACTTGTTTTGGGTTTCAAATCAAGACTCCGTACACTCCAAGAACATTAGCAATAGACCAGAAGTTGCCATAGTTATCGTTGGAAAACTGCCTGATGGTTCAACAGACGGTTTGTATTTTGACGCAACCGCTAGTGAGATTACTGCCGAAGACGAAATTGAGTATGCTATTAAAGTATTAGTAAGAAGACCAAAAGACCCTAAGTTTGACATTAATTCTATTTCACAAGTAAGGGGAACGGCTGTATGGAGGGTTTATAAGGCCATACCTTTAAGTATTTCTAAACGCTCTGATGAAACAAAAAATGATCAGGCAATTACAGTACGTAAACCAATAGAACTCTTATAGAAATAATCATCGCGGTGGGCCTACAATACAGTTTTGCTTCAGCATTAACTTTTAACTAGACCATGCTACTTATGATATGATTTTTGTGAATAAATCTTTAAGCAAAAACGATAGGAAATTTATGGATAAAGATCAACAGTCCCAGCCACAACAAGTAAGCCCGGTTTCCTCGGGGTTTTTTAGTCAAACGCGCTATCAAATTCAACACCAACTCTCCTTAACAAAAGAGAAATTCAAAATTGAGGACGGAAGCGGTAACCCAGTGTTCTGGGCCGTAACTCCGACCATTACTCTAAAAAAGGAATTTCATGTCTATTCTGATGAAAGCGGAAGCCAAGAAGTACTAGAAATTAAGGTACACAAACTAATGGAACTTACTGAAAATTGGGACGTTATGGAACCGAACGGACAAGCGCCTATTGGTACCATCAAGTCAGAGGTGCATCTTACACCCAAGTGGCAAGTATTAAACGCTCAAGGTCAACTCATAGCTGAAGCCAGTGAAGCAAAAAAAGATATTGTCGAGCACGCCATAGGAGTACCGCGTCAGTTTACTGTAACGTCTAGTAGCGGCGCGACTTTAGGTACGTACGACCAGTCGTACGCTTCAATGATGCTTAATTTCGTTATGGACTTTAGTCAGGATACTCAGCACCTCCTTGACCGCCGTCTTGGAATGGCGCTTGGGATAATCGTGGCCAATAAAGCCCTGAGCGAGAAAGAGCATGACCAAGGGGGTGCTTTAGGAGGCATTGGTGGCCTCGGCGGTATTGGTGGTGGCGGTATCCGACTGTAGGTGGTGGCTTACTAGCTAGGCCGCGGTTGATTTAGTTGACATAGCCATTACTGTGGTCCTCGGGTATGGTTACACTTGATGAAATAATAGTATGGGCATATCCTGAGTTTATGGGAAATTCTGAGCTTGTACCTCATTCTGATGAATTTTTTAGTCAGAGTGACGAATCCCTTGAAAGTGATCCGGTAGTCATAGTGGCCGAAACTATAGTGATAGATTTAGAAATTAGTGACCTGCTTACTCGACTCCTAGAATAACTGGATGTAGAGACACGGGCTACGTCACTTCAGATACTTTCGGCCCATTGGGATGCTAAAGATATTTAATTTTTGGTCATTTTTTATTGGTTATGTTAGTATTTACAGGTTAACTAGATATTTTATTTAATATCACTCTGGGGAAGTAATGCCAGCCGCAAACCTTAACAAAAAATCTGTTAAATCATCCTCACCTAAACGATTACTAACTTGGCAAAAAATACTTATTGTTGTAATTGTCTTGGTTGTTTTGTTACTTATTGGCTGGTATTTCGCAAACAAAGCCTTGAAGGCACCAGAGAAGGTCGGGGATGCTTTTATTACCGATATGCAACAAAACAATCCGCAAGCAGCTTTTGCGCTGTATCCCGCTAACACTAATGGCCAAGTAACTGAAGCTGCACTTGCTAAAGCTTTTAATAACTATGTCTCGCACATACAAGGCTCAGTATCAGTTGATGGGGGTCTGCGATTTTTCGGTAGCCAGGGTAAGTCTGTAATTATTTACGGTCTTAGCAATAATGGTCATACAACTTATGTTAAAGTTTTGCTTGCTGATTATGGTTCTCAGGGATGGAGAGTTACTAACTTCCAAGGTTTTGGCACCAAACCAAGCCTTAGTTATAGTGTCAGTCAGTAACCGCAAAGAATCTATATCCACCGTTAGCTTTTGATATATTATTATCTAGTGATACCAAATGGACCCCCAAATACAAGTAAAACCAAAAGTTCCGGCAATTCAGTTAATTTGACACCAGGGATCGTAAGTTCTTCGCCGAATCACCCAGAAATTACCGCAAAACAAAAAAAAGTAGAAAAACTCAAGGGACAAGGTGCCTTTATTGGATTAATTATTGGCGGGGTTGCACTTGTCTGGCTAGTTCTAGTTTATGTAATATCTCCGACTATCGTAAATGGTATATCAATGCAGCCGACATTTCATACTGGTAATGTACTTTTGGTTTGGAAGTTTCCTCAAACGTGGGCAAAAATAACCGACACCCAATATATACCGAGCCGAGGAGATGTTGTTGTAATTAACGACACCGACAACTCCGGTGAACAATTCGTTAAAAGAGTAATTGGTTTACCTGGTGATCAGATATCAATAGTTAACGGAAAAGTAACCGTCCATAACTCAAATCACAGGACCGGGTTTGATCCAGACAATGCAACATACGGGAAAGCGTTGCAGCCAACGCAAGGTGTATTCAATGGCACAGTTGGAGACGGTGAGATTTTCGTAATGGGGGATAACCGCACGGCAGGTGCATCTATTGATTCGAGATCAAGCCTAGGTAATATTCCGTCAAACTATATTGTCGGACAAGCTGTTTTGGAAGTTTTTCCACTAGATGACATTAAGGCTCTCTAGCCAACCAGTACATTGGGAGATCCGGGTTTGTCCTCATCATCGTCTTTTTTTATATAGTCATGATATTTATCAAGACCATGCTCTATAATAAACTGTCTCCTCTTATAGACTCGACGCGCTATCCATAGCGATAGACTAAGAATTACTACAACTAAGGCAACCGCGCCAAAAAAAACTAGAGCGAAGTGATATGAGTATATTTTACTCTTGAGATATAGACTAGCTGAATCGTCTGCACCCGCATTAATTGTTTGATATACGTTCAGTTTTTCCCCGTTAATAAAGTAGGCCTGAGCAAGCGTTGAATGTATTCCGCCACCTAAATAGTTACGATTAATTACGCTTAATTTTTTACTCGAATATAAGTATTTATTGTCTGCGTAGTAGTCAACATCGACAAGTTTAGTATTTATTAATGGGGTTGCCTGATACACAGCTATTTCGTCAGTATTGCCAGAGATTAAGTTTGGCTGCAATGATCCATAATTGTTATCATAGCTAGTCTGACAACCTTTAGTTGGCTGACAAACATTTGGACTAGTTAGGTTCATTAGACCGGCAACCGAAGCGTACGGCTCAGCCGATAGACTGGGGCCTTTGATAACTATCTGTTGCGACCCCCCGTTAATATTTACACTACCGACTTTTGTCCAGTTGGTGGATTGGGCTTGGGTTGAGCCGATTAATGTGCAGCTGCCGCCTAATATAGGTTCGTGGTAAAGCGAGATTGGGCCAGGCTTGACGTTATCGGCTAATTTAACATACACAGTCCCTGTTAGAGGTTGAGTCAGCAGATCAGCGTAACTTGTTAGTCCTTGGTTGCCACATACCGCCGTTGTGAGTTGGTTGGTGTTCTCCGTCGGTGGGCTTGCAAAAGATACTCCGTGGCGCAAAATCAAACCATAACAGAGACATAGAATAACGACGGATATTGCTTGTAGCCGTTTTGTGCGTGCAAGGTAAAACTTTGCGGTTTTCAATGGACGTTGCCTGTATTGTTGTTCAATAAACCCAGTATACCCAATTAACTATTTAACATAATTGTGTATAACTAGTTGAATAATACTTATGCTAAAGCTATTATCATGCTAGTATTGGCAATTCTAAGAATTGCAATAAAATAAACAGGGACTGATGATGAAAATATTCACAAAACACAAAAAGAAACTTGGTAGCGATGGTTTTGGCCATATAGAGTTACTAATGGTGGTTGTCGTAATAGCGGCCGTGGTAGGTGTTGGTTCTTACGTATACAGTAAGGATCACACGTCTCACGCTGGGAGCTGGACAAAGGTTGGTACAGTATACCTCGGTAAGGTTAATTTTAAAGTATACGGCTGTGCATACTATCCTCCTGAGTCTTATTCTAATGTCGTACAAATTAAGGGTATGGCAACCGCCTCTACAGCAAATTCACCTGGCACATCCTATACCTTCAAAGAAAACTTTAATAACGACCAAGCAACTACAAACGATTGGATTCATAACAGTAGCGCTCCAGTGAGTTTGTTTTCTTACTACGGCTATGGCAGTACTAAGGTTAAGTATAGTGTCACTTATGCACCAAAGAGTGTGACTAGCAGTATCTCCACACAGTATTACGACCTAACAAATTGTCGTTAGTACAGAGTCGGGTGTTTGGTTTTAGGTTCGTCAAGTAGTATTAACCAAACTAGTAATTCTAGGGTTATTGAGGTGACATTTGTTAGGTAGTATATTGAAATCAAAATCAGCATCAGACCTAAAATGTTCTTCTCCCTATTATTACTAGACAACTTTCTAACAATTCCCGCTGTCATTAATGCTATATATGCTACGCCGCCAAATATCCCCAGCTCAATCACTCGGTCCAAGAATATATTATGCGTACTGGTAAAAATGTAGTCTTTGTCACAGGTTTCAACTAACGCAGGATAGCGGCTTAGATTAACACAGGCCAAATCGTTATCTAAACCATTGTTGCCAGAGACAGAAAAAGGCTCCTTAATAAATTGGGCAAGTGCCGACCTCTGGATTTCCGTTCTATAAGCAACAATTGATTCTATTTTTTTTGGACCTGCGATTGCCGTTATTGCAGTGGCGGCGATTACCAGCACGATTAACGCAAGTATCAATGATCTTGCGCTCTTCCTGATTAGTAAGCATAGGATCAGCGCGACCACAAAAAGACCAATATATATCGACCTGGTCTTAGTCAGCCATACAACAGTAAATAAAATGCCCTCTGCGCCCAGGATTAAGAAGCGAAGAGTCTTATTTTTTTGTGATAAAAAAACTCCGATGCCCGCAATTAAACCAACGCCTAAGTAAGCCCCTAGAATGTCGGGCTGAAACATTATTCCAGATAATCTCCCGGGGTATAAAGGCTGGCTGGCATTTACGATCTGATGAACAATCGACACTATAGCCACCAAGGTAGAAGTTACAAAAATTGAAGTCAGTACTTTTTTACTGGAAACCTTGGATACCATAACTGCTATTCCCACGAATGCTATGAGTGTTAATGAGCCTATGGGATTAAAGTAATTCCCGAAAGTATTTAAACTACTGTTTGAAAAAACTATTAAAGACATAGGGCACACTAGAATTACTAACAAAGAAACATTTTTTAGTTTTTGTATTTGATTCCTGTCCAGCGTAAGTAAACACAGCCAAGATATTAGACCAACTATTAATAGTGGGTAGCACTGATAATTAAAATTTCTTTCGGGCAAACTATATGGCACTACAAACACTAAAATTAGTGCCGCTATTAGAATCATAAGCTGTCGGTTTACTTTTAAAATTTTTACAGCGGCGGCAATCATTGACGATAGTAACCTTGCTTTTGTATTAATCCTACAGCCTCCAACGATTAAATTACAATGTTGTGAGCTTAGGTTGAAAGATTTACTATGGTTCCGGCGCATATAGCCAACCGACAGAGCTGGTGTCCACAGAGGTACGGCTCCTGAATTAATGTTATACTGCACTGATGAATTCATTAGTGGTTGGCGGTACTTCAGGGTTAGGACTAGAGATAGCAAAGGAATTACACGGCACCGGCGACGTAGTCTATGTGACGGGTAGACGGGAACTTGATGAACTCAGCTTGCACTACGAACATTTTGACTTAGCGGCTGCCGATTTACCCAAGCAGGTTCATCAGCTCGTCGCGCACCTACCAGAAATCAATAGATTAATATACGCAGCTGGATACTTCCAAGAGGGTCGGGTTACTGATTTAAGTGAGCAACAAATCGAAGAGATGATTAATGTCGGCGGAAGAGGTCTAATTTATTTCACTAGATCTATATTAGAAAAGCAGGATAAACTCGACGAGTTAGTTACTATTACGTCTACTTCGCAGTGGACACCTCGTAAGTTAGAGCCTATTTATAACTTTGCAAAAGCGGCTGCAGCGCACTTCAGCAATGCTATGGCTGAAGATGGCAGAGTTGGCAAGGTACTTGTTGCGGGTCCGGCAGGAATGAAGACAGCATTTTGGGATGGCACTAAGCGTGACGATTTAGATAAAATGCTAGATCCTACATGGGTCGCCGGTGAAGTAATGAAACTGCGCAGTGATGACTATAAATACCGTTTTGCAAAAATAATGCGAGAACCACCTAGAGTTGAAATAGTAGAAACTAGATAGCTGTATATTGCTGTTTTGGTGGTTGAAGTCTAGTACAAATAACAACTGCAGCGGTAGTCTTGAAAAGTCGTTTTACTTTTCCCAGGCAAGGAAGATCTTATTCGTTTCTAAGACAATGCCAAATATGGCGTTAACGATATCATATAGAGTTTTTACTTCGTGTGCTGCGTCTGCTTGATTTAGTACAAGATCTTTCGGAATAACACAAAATAGATCTTCCCCATTAGCCCCAACCACAGACGACAAGACGCACCTAGAGGCATACCCTCCAACAAATATGACTGTTTTTATATTTTTCGTTTTGAGGTAATCAGCAAGTTTCGTTCTAGAAAAAGCATTATACCGATATTTTGTAATGATTTTTTCCGAAGACTCGGGTTTAACTCGACCGTAAATCTCGAAAGATCGATCACCTGGCTTTGTAATAGTTGTTACTCCACCCGGATCAGCTTTCATCTTTTCGGATATGGCTGGTGGTGACAGACTTATATCCTCAACCATTTTAGTCCAAACTACCTCAACATCAGCACTTCTCGCCTTCTCAATAAAACTGTCAATCAACTTCAGTGTTTCTGCTGAATTAACAGGCAGGTCTTGTCTTCTTTTTTCGACAAATGTCCGATCAAAATAACCAGCCTGTTTATCAATAACAAGTAATACTGTTGATGATGGATCCAACAGTTGTTTTATATCCATATGACTATAGAGTATCAAATTCAGCAAATTCCATATTCGAAAAAGCCTTTTAGATATAGCTTTCACTATGTCTTTCCAATATGACCATACTTGCACTTATCAGAATAATATATCAGAATGAACATTTATGTCTTCGGAAATTTTAGATCCAAACGAAGAGTTAATGCTCAGAAGTGATATTGAATACAAGCTTTTTGAACACGCAAATGAGCTAGCAATAATTCAGGACTATAACGACTTAGAGGTCCCAGTAATATTAGTCTTGGGTGGTAATTACCTGCATCCGAGGAGTCAAAGAAACAGCTTAGTTCAGGTGTGGGTAAGCAATAATACGTCAGAAAGAGGCAAGGAAAATGTTTTCATCAAATTAGGTAATGATGACTTCGAACTTGAGCCTGGGATTGCAATAAATAAAAATAGAGGCGAAGCAATATCTCCAAAAGAGTTTAGGGATTTAAGGCACAAGTTAAGCGAAACCATTTGGGATGGTGACTATTCTGCTGAACTGGCAGAAAATGGAAGCGATAGATTAACAGATTGATTGAGGGGTCCTCTTTTAGCATTTACAGCCATCTCTTCGGGTGCTGTTATAAATCGCACTGACAAGATAACTTTTTTCCTTTGTAATATTAGTATGCTTGATGGGTTCAGCCTGAATCACTATAAGCATCAAGCACAAGAGCCTGCTTACGGCCCTCGTAGGCGGTTTTTATTATGCTCGCAGCTATCTGCTCCACCTTGAGTCCGTCACAGAGACAAGTGAGCGTAAATTATAAAAAAGCTTCCCATTGCTTTTATAGATAAGTAAAATTAGAGGAGGGATGGCCATGGATAAATTGATAAGTGGTGTAACAACTTTCATGAACCCTGCTGGGTTTGTTGAACAACATTATATCGGCGCTCAAACCGGCCGTACCGTAAGTACAGCAGTTGCAGCAGATATGAAACTCGTCAAAAAATTACAGAAACAAAATAAAGAAGCTCTTATTCTAGTTGACCTAACGGAGGTGACATCAACCAATCTACAATCCCATAAAGCGGCGATAAAAGGGATGACGATTGTCCCCTATAGAAGAGTTTCGATATACGGTCCACTGCCCCTACGGATTTTGCTTAATACGCTGGGAATAGTTGCCGACAGGCACGAGAACGTTAAGGCTTTCGCGACTCGTTCTGAGGCGATCGAGTGGTTAAAAAAAGGTTCGTGAGGTGTATTCTGAATATTTCAGACCTATTTGAATCGAGCACTACGAGATCTTATAGAAAAAAACACGTTATTATTTATGAGGGCGACCCGGTCTCGACGATTTTTTATATAAAAAGTGGATACGTCAAAGTGTATAACATTCTTAATGACGGTACTGAGCGCATAATTTTCATTTATGGCCCCGGGGATGTTTTCCCCCTATCTACCTATCTTAGTGGAAGCAGAGCTATACGATATTTCTATGTCGGGTTGTCGGATGTAAAATTGTTAACTCTTCCGTCTGAGCAACTTGAAAGAAAAATTAGAAACGACATTGCTGTTGGCGAAACACTGGTTAACTACACGGTCTTAATAAATCTACAATTCCTGGAACGCATTGAGATTCTATCAGTCAACGATGCCAGAAGAAAAGTTGTCGCTTTACTTGCATTTTTGGTCATAAAAATAGGAACAAAATCTCCGATTAGCCGCCTAAGTATTTATCTTACCCATCAAGAGCTGTCGGAAATGTGCGGTTTAACTCGCGAGTCGACGTCAATACAACTGGAAAAACTTAGGAAAGAGGGTGTGCTCTTGGGTAAACGTGCCACTGATATTAATGTCACAAAACTCGAGGCACTAAAATCTGATATGTCTATCGTTATTTGATTAGCCCAGAAATAGCCCTAGCTACAACCTGTAATATTTATAACAGTCTTTTGTTTTGAAAAGCTTTACCATTTCAATTCAGGTAATTTAGGGGGAGAGCTTTGGGGGAAAAGTCAGGTACGGTTTTCGACGAAGTTGAATGGCCACCCATGTCATTTACACAAGCTAGAGGTTTATATTTAGAGCGAGTGCAAGGATTGCCCTCAAGCAGGTTAGATAAACTACATTTGGAAATTGCGGATGCAGTTCTTCATATGGCCTATACCCCAGATGGTACTCTAGTACAAGAAATCCTTGAGCCGATCGGCGAACAAAGTTTAGGCTATGTGAGTATAGATTCTGACGCCGAGGAAGGGCTTGTTATAGTTCTTATTGGTACGCTTAAAACACTGCATCAATATAGGTCCGTGAGTGGCTAGATCAGTCATGACAGGTGGCTTTTTAAAATATGTAAAGTTTTTAGGTAGATTTTTTTGTTTTGAACTGGAAGTTTTCTAGCTCTGGGATTTCAACCGATTTGGAGTCTCTTTCTAATTCTTCTTTTGACAGTATTCCTATCCCTTTTTCTGGCTGTAGTGTGTACATGGTGATGTGTGTTGGTTGATTTGGTATATCTTTGCCATAGTGTTGCCGAAGCCCATCAAAGAACTCATCTAGGTGCGGTACTCTTGTCATGCCAATGACTGATTTTCTAATATCTCGCTGCACGAGCCTAAACCTGTTATCGAACACGTAATCTTTTAGGTGGTTTTTGTTTACGAAGTCTTTGAATTTTTCAACTATTTGAGATTCAGTTTTTGATTGCTGATTTTTATCAATAAGTTGGGCAATTTTTCCAGCGTTAATTAGAGATATATGAAATTCGGATTTCAGAACAAGCTCGTATCCCTCAAGTCTAATTATTCTTGGCAGCCCAATCGGGATGGGAACGACCAGCCCAATATACCCATTTTCATAGTTGTGTACATCATTTAATCTTTTCATGAACAAAGAATAACAGATTTCATACTAGAAGATATAACCATCGTGGAGCCCACAAAAAGTATTAGCTAGCGTCACGCTTCAAAAATAGATACCAAGCGATTGCCCAACTAAATACTAGATATCCAAGAAATACATACATGGCGTGGACGGGGGTTATATTACCTTGTGAGACGTCCATACCCGCTCCCAACATGCTATGAAGGGCACTAAACGGTAAGTAGACAGTGTTATTTTTCAGCAAAATGCTCAATAGTCCCTCAACAGTATCTGGAACAATAAATAGTGCTATGATTGCGCCGATTTGATTTCTGATAAGTGCTGCTATAACCAAGCCGGCCATGGCATACCCCCAACCAAAGACCAGACCACGCCAAGCCAGTGCCCCATAGTAAAAGGTTTGCGGAACTAACTTGAGGTGATGAGCATGAATACCCCAATTTGATAATAACGGAGATGCTACACCAATAATCGTGGTGACAGTGAGCGCTAGGATAGTGATTACAACAATTTTAGCTGCCAATACTTTACTTCGATTATTGCTGAGAGTTAAAGAGTAGGCAATGGTGTTATAACGAAACTCGTGAGTAAAAAGTAACAGCCCTACCAAAGCGGTGAAAATAGACAAAAAACTAATTGCCTGCAGAGTAAGATTGTAAAGTCTGTGTGGATCGAGTAAGTCTAGTTTATCAGTGTGCCAACCGCCCACATAAAAACCGAAGAAGACAATTAAGAATATCATCAGGGCAAAAATAATATAGGTTGAGCGAATGCTAAATATTTTTCTGGTTTCTGATTTTAATTCGGCAATCATTTCTTTGCCTCTCGTGCATGATATTCTTCTGTACCTGCTGTTACTTCTAAGAAAGCCTCTTCCAGTGAAGCGCTTCTGGTGGTCAACTCAAGAACTGGTATTTTAAGATCAAAGGCAAGCTTACCGACTTCGTCAGTTTTAACATTGTGTAGATCAAAGCCATTTTTCTCTTTTTTATAGGATACTTTTCTTTCTTCGAGCGCTTTGATAAAACTAGAAGAATCACTGGCCAACCGGATGAAGACAGAAGTGCTAACATTGCCGGCAATAAAATTCTTCATTGACGTATCAGCCAACAATTTACCTCTACCTATTACGACAACATTGTCGGCGAGTTGTGACATTTCACTTAGCAGGTGCGATGATATGAATACCCCGTGATTATCCTTTGCATACGACTGTAGAAATTCTCTTAACCATACAATACCTTCAGGATCTAAACCGTTAGCAGGCTCATCAAGGAGAAGGTATTTTGGACTTGCCAATAAAGCTGCCGCAAGCCCGAGTCGCTGGCTCATTCCAAGCGAAAACTTGCCTGGCCCTTTTTTTGCTTCGGTTTTTAGCCCGACGATATCCAAAACCTCATCCACCCTGGATAGAGGCGTACTGCCTGCAGTTGCTAATATCTTTAAATGTTGGCGCGCTGAGCGGGTGGGATGAAAAGCCTTTGCTTCGAGCAGTATGCCAACTATTTCAGATGGACGTTTGTATGCATGCAGTGGCTTATCGCTATATAAAGTTTCGCCAGCACCGTTGGTCAGACCGAGCATCATTCGCATAGTGGTTGATTTTCCAGCACCATTGGGCCCTAAGAATCCTGTCACTTTTCCAGTCTGTACTTCAAAAGAGATGTCATTAACGGCGGTCTTGCCGCCAAATTTTTTAATGAGATGCTCTACTTTAATCACAACTATTTAATTGTACCTTAAACCAGCTATATAAATCCGGAGTTAATAGATTCTTTGACGTTGAAAATTTTTGAATTTATGTCAATATAGTACAATGTTCGGTCGCGCGTTTTCGGAGGTCATAAATTTTGGCCAGTCATTGGACGTTCCTTTAGTGGGGGAGGCTTACTTAAATAGTACTCAAAAACGACTTTTGGATAGATATGGCGCTAGGATTTTGCTGCCGACACTAGCTCCACTTGCAGCTATGGCCAGATTAGCTGTTCTGATGGAAGATGGCAGTCCGTCGGCTATTACGATACCACGGGTTGGTAAGGGCGGTATCATCTTTGACCAAGATAAAGTAAGAAGTATGGTGAAAGAATCTTCGGTAGATACCTTTACCCCTTTGAAAGACAAAAACGACAGCCGCGTTACAAAAGTCGGTAAGGTTATCCGAAAATTCTCAATTGACGAGATTCCACAATTACATAACGTCAAGAAGGGCGAAATGTCACTTGTCGGCCCAAGACCAAAAACTCCGATAGAGTTTCTATATTATTGTAACCTTGATCCCGAATTCGAAGCGCCATATACATCTTGCTATCCTGGACTAACTGGGCTCGAACAAATTGGTGGAAGAGGAAATTTAGAGGTACAAGAAAGAATCGAACTAGTTAAGCAGTACGCCGAAGAAGCGTGCTTAGCACTAGACCTTGATATCTTACAAAAAACGGCTGGTGCAATATATTCACGAAACGGTGCGTATTAATTTTCATTAGTCTGAACACTAGCAGACACTATCATTACTGTAATTCTGTTTAGTTGTTATGGTTTGGGCGTGTTCTTGTCATAAAATGTCAAGATATGACGAACCAAAAGTTAGTAAGATGGGCTTTTGAAACTTCTACTAAACACCCACGTGCCTTCAGACCCTATGAAGATCTTGACCAAAGAGCTGTTGACCAAATATTTACGGAAGATGGCAGGCGCGTATGGTGTACCTTTAACGGAGAGCAGCCTTCGTCGCGCGTCTACCCCACAATAAGGGAAGAACCATATTTGGTAGTAGGTCATATAAATATTGAAGATGATTCCACCACTACCTCCAATGGTTTAACATCATGCGGGAGTGTAATCAGAGAAGTCCATGCCAGTACTAGAACGTGTGACATTGTCGGGCCTGTAATTAATGACGCCAGATTACTCGAGGCTAGCGAGATAGAAGATTTACTCTTAACTGTCTCTGCTCTTTTTGATACTTCTATTTCATGAAAGCGCCGAGGATTAGCCCCATAGCCAAAAGAGTTACCAGTCGGTTGCCTGTATTTATATACAAAACCTGCTTGTCCCTGGGTTCAAATAACCCATGAGCAAAAACCGTCGTAGTCGCAAACCCAACCCAAGCCAACAGTGCAGTAATTACACCTGCCTTAAGCCAGCTACCGCCAATGTAGTTATGGGTATAGGCAACGAAATACGACATTACATAGGCAGTTACAATTGATACAGCCATCAACCCAACCATCACCGAGCCCATTTTTTTCTTCATTTGAGCATCGTTGATACCGATTATTTTCATCCATGTTTTACCAAATAAGGCATTACTATACCAAATGGCTCCGATTACCATAGCCGATAAAGCTGCTAGTAGTACTCCGACGATAGATACGTCAACGCTCATAATGTTACTCCTATTGATTTATAGAGATATTGTAGCACCACGCGGTACACTAAAAACAATCTGTGTTGCTAGGCTTCATACCAACTATTCTAAAGAGATTATGCTATTATCATTAAAAAGCTTATGAATAATCAAGAAGACCCTATTCCAAGTCAACCAGCTCAACCTCTCCTGCCACCTAACCCTACGCCCGAATCACCCCCTGAACCATCCCAAAATATGGAACCCGATAAAACGCATTTCCAAGAACCTGCCCCGAATTCGATGGCCAGTCCCGAGCCCCCGATAAATCCGCCACATCCTAGCCCCATAGCACCACCGCCACCAGACAACACTCCAGCGTCACCAGCAGTACATGCAAATACTCCTGGAATTATTGTCCTCCAATGGTTAACGTATGCTTTCTGGGGATGGACTGTGCTAGCTATGTCGATACTGACTGGTATTGTATTGGCGAGCTTTAAAAATGGTAAATATATGAATGGTTCTATCCCATACGTAATAGCAGCTACTCTTGTACTACTGCCAATATCGGTTGTCTGTGACCATTTCTACTCTAAATACGAATCTCATAAAAAAACCGGTCCTTCTTCAATTGTCATGGTCATATACGCGGTTTTATTCGCACTTTTTTGTATTGGCGCTCTTATTTCAATAGTTATCATCGTTGTTGAACTATTTATAGGGAATAGCACCTGGTCGACACTTATGCCTTTTCTGTTTACGGCAATAATAGTCACGATACTTTATGCGGCCACTTTTCTGCGAACCATACACCCGACCAAACCACCGTGGCTGCACAAAGCATATCTACTACTTATGGTTGCCTCGGTTGGAGTGATAACCGTAATTGGCATAATCGGTCCAGTCGAGAACCAGCGAGCAACCCGCAACGACAGATTAATCGACAATAACCTGAGTGATATACAAAACTCGATTAATGAATACGAGTCAACCAATAATCAACTCCCTAGTAGCTTGACCAGTTTATCACTATATGGTGATGATCAAACTTTAGCTAATAGCGGTCTGCTCAAATATATTCCTAATAGTATTCCACCGACACAACTGTCTTCCCCAGTAACCGCCTACTCCACCAATGCCAAACCAATAGGTAGTCCCGGAAACTTTACTTACTACTATCAGCTTTGTGTTACATATAAGAAAGCGGGCACGTTGGGGACCACAGATCCCTACGCAGACAACTCCAACGCTAACGGCTACTCTTCCAATATAGACACAGAATATCATCCAGCTGGTTATTATTGCTATAAAGGAAGTACTTACTAATACTTTTTGTTCAGAATCGTTTCCTTGGGATTGTTAATAGCGGATGAAAGTTGTCGGCTGATACAAGGAATTTCTAAAAAACAAACGGGATTAACATTTTTGTCTTACTTTTGTACTGCGGGAAGGTTTTTGGGAACTGCTTTAACATAAGCTTTTCTTCTACTAATGCACTGTAGATAAAATAAGGTGCAGCAATAACAAAAAAAATAAACCAATACATAGCCCCAGCCAAGATCGAACCCAATATGGCCAATAGAATTCCTGTATAAATGGGGTGACGAATATATCGGTACGGACCGGTTGTAACCAGTTCTGGACTTTGCTTTTGTGCCATTGGCATTCCCCAATTTTTACCCAAGTATACTCTGGCCCATATTGCCAAAAGAAGGCCTGATAAAAACACTATAAAGCTGATAGCCAATACAACCTTGTTATTAGTAGCAAGGTAGTAGTTTTGGAAAGAATAGGAATGGCCATCAAATGGGTGAATTAGTATGACTATAATTGCAACCAGTGCTAAACGGACAACCACGAACCGTTTTACTCCCGATGTAATATTTTTCTTAGAAGTGAATGCCATAATTAGCCAGTAAATCCAAAAGGCCAGCCAGCAAATGACAATGGTATTGTCTAAGGAACTCATAGAACTAGTTTAGCACTGCCGTGCCAGCTGGGGACTAAAGACAAACCCCCATACAATTCGGGCGTTGTCTAAACGATTAAAACTTGCGGCAGTTCCAAGGAGGCTTAGGTCGGTAACGGCACTTCTGCTTCTAAAGACGGAGTATTAGGGTATGGTCTCAGCGGCTCTCGATCGCCAGAGTTACCAGGTCCCCCAAGCGGGCAATCCCCACCCTCACATCTTATATTAGCGCCTTGTAGCATTCTGGTTTCGCCGCCGGCTAGAGTCCCCGAAGTCGAGAAGTGTACTAGCGACGAGCAAGCAACAGAGCCACAGGCCTCTTTTACGGACGCACTCACCAGCGAGCAAAACTTGCTTTCGTCATTATCATTCCCTAGGTAAGGTATTGGAATTTCAAGTGGCTGAAATTTTTCACTACTTGCTGGATAAAAAACCAACTTTGGTGAATAACCAACTTTAATTGCCATACTTCTTTCAACCATATCGACCCATTATCATAAAAGTCTTCAAACGACGCAAGCACTAGTACTAATCTATATATAATGACAAAACCGTGCTATAAAATGTACATTATGCCCCGGCTACAGGTTGCTCAAAGTATTGAGGAGATTGATCAAGCGTTTGATTCACTGCTTCAGCAAGAAACTCCTGGTTTTCAAATTAGTCCAGACCTTAGTCTTGACCAGTCGAAGGCACACCTAGAAGAGCGAATGGCTCCATACATAGATGGATTTCAGTTTAATCATGTTTTTTCGACGGCTGGTATACAAAGGAGGAATGCCATTTTTCATATTGATGCCAAACTAGCCCGTGATAAAAATGGTATCGCTCTTCACGAAACAACTAAAGGCACTGGAGAAGTTGAGCTGGCGTTGCTTGAGTCAGAACAACAACTCACTCCGCAGGTTCTAGATCAGACTTGGCTGACTAACCTAAGATATTCGGTGCGCAGAAAACACGTTGGCGAACTCGCAGTGGGGGTGAAAACAGTATTCTCTGAAGGAATAAGCCCGACGCCGCTGACTACCGGACTGGGGCCAACGGTTCACCGATTTAGGTCCAAAAGAGGTGTTAGTCGGTCATTCAGTCGATATACTTGGGATGGTTACTGAGCCGTTATTAAATAAGAATATTGCTGTGGTAATAGGTCCAGTAAAGATCACTTAGATAACTAGAAAATCTTTGGCGGTTTGTAACTCAAAGGCCTTAGATGGGACATAGAGACCCGTTTTTTCGACATATTTTGGATCGTGCACAAATACCTGCTCACTGCCGCTGGGTTGAAACACAGTTCTGGAATGTGCATCATCACTAAAAACTGCAGCGAATCCTTGACCCAGGGCCTCACCAAGTTGTTCGGTTTTATTTGGCGTCACTTCGCGGATAGCAAACGCCAACCTTCTGCCGGTAATTCGTAATGCCAGCCAGGCCGTGTCCCCAGGCCGCCCGGACCACGCATAATAGTCTTGGTCCCACCAGGCTTGGTCTTTCCAGAATCGTTGGAACTGGGGGTCCTGACTGACTACTTCTTGGAAATGGGCTGCCTCGAGTGAGGTGAGTTGCCCTCTTAGAATCCATGCATTAAGCTGGGCAGTTAAATAACAAGATTGCTTACCACCCTCCTGATTTATTTGCTCAATCAACTCTCTAGAACTCTCCAAAGGAATACGTACTGTTGGTGGGACGGGTTCATCCCACCACGCTTCATCTAAATGAGTGCCGTCGGGCGCCAGGAAATAATCTGGTCTAGTAAGGACCTCAAAACTTGGCCTTGGGTCGTCGTCAAATAAAGTCATAAAAATTCTATAACACGGAATCAGGGAACTTACAATCTAGTTTAAGGGCATTGTAATTAAATACAAGGGCCTTGAAAAGCGTTTAAAGTAAGAGTACAACTTAAACTCATGTCAGCAGAGTATTGGTCTAACGATGGTGGATTTTTCATGGCCGATGATGAAGATGGGTACAGGTTAGCAAGACAACTGGACGAAATTTTTGCTGCTGGCAATGCTCGTGACAATATGGGGCAGCACTTCCCTAACCCCCAGAGCGACATCGTGCCCGAAAGACATTCTTTAAAAGAACGCCTTTCAACTGCAGCACTGCTCGGTATGGTTACTGTGGGTGTAAGTGGGACGGTTATCGAAATAGGCAATCAAATTATAAGCACCATGCAGGGTCTTCACTAGTTTCTGGGACAACAGATTGTAAGACAACGATTTTCTCTGTTTTTGCTATAGTAAGACCATGAGTAACAACAAAGAGGTTGTTGAAAAAGGAAGTCGGGGCAGTAGGATAAGTTGGGAGATAGTGCTAAGTGATGAATTGCCGCCGATTGACCTCTGCACCGCAGTCTTTTGTTTGGCAATTACTGACGATAGAAAGATCGTTTTAGCCAGATCCAAACGAGGTTGGGGTTTGCTTGGCGGTCACATTGAGGACGGTGAGACACTAGATGATGCTCTGACCCGCGAATCACAAGAAGAAGGTGGTTTCACACCGTCAAGTCCCAGAGTTTTTGCTCATCGAAAAGCTACTGCTAAGAGTCCAATAATTAACCAAGACCGAGCAAGAATGTATCCCTTCCCAGAAAGTTATATTGTGTACTACTGGTCGACGACTGACAGTCCAATAGTTCAACCCACCGGTTCAGAAATTATCGAAACGTCCAGTTTTTCCCTGGAGGATACGCTAAGTCTTAATACGCGCGACCAGCTTTTAATAGAGTCAGGCTATGAGACTTATTTGAAACAGCAGTAGACTAAAGCTGCCACATGTCCAAAAAGTCCCTTTATCTAATTATTGTGCGTAAGTCATGCGGCAAGAGATACTAAAGGACAAGAGCGAAAAATTCTAAAATATGATATAAATAACATTGTAAGTTTGGGAGGGCGCGACAGCGCTAAATTAATGAAAATCCGTCTATTTGAGGGTGGTCTAGCTTTTGTTGTAATGGTTTTAATTGTTTTTAGTGCCCCCGCCAACATGCTGTCGGCTGATAATAACAAAGTTGGACAATCCGAGCTAACCCCTATTTCAAACCATTCTGTTTTGGTATCGAGCTCCGTTTCCGCGCCGTCACGCACTGGAGGGGCGATGATGAGCATCGATAGCAACGCTACCAACAGCACGAGTATGGTCGCCCCAAACTATGCCAGTAGTGGTAATACTAATGCAGTGGTGAGCAACGCCAACCCTGCGATTAATGTGGACAGCAACAGTGCAGCACAAACTTCAACAAATACTATACCCGCTAGCTGTTCAGGCTGCAGCTCTTCAGGCTCCAGCCAAACAACAGTTTGTGGGACTAGCTGTAACCCACCCACTAGTCAACCCATACCGATAGCCACGACGACGCCACCGCAACCAGTAGGTGTCCCCTCATGCGGTCAGTGTGGCGAAAACGAAGGCGAAACAGACAGAGTACACGCTTGCCCAATGGATTGTGCGAACTAAGCTTTTCATAGAAAATTGATGATATTTTATTGGAGACAGTATCAATGAGCGGAGATAACAGCGGCTCGGTTCCGGCTGAAACCAGCCATCAAACAGCAACGGATATACCAGATTATAGTTACTATACTGAGCAAGCTGCCAGTGAGAGACGTGTCGCCGCAGACTTTGTTGAGCGAGTTGTTAACTCTGGTGTTGAGTTATCTGAGGAACAAAGACAAATACTCGGAAATGTTTTTCAAAGTTTCGTCATTGGACACGTCCAACAAATTGTACGAGTCTACACCTAAACTCACGAAACGACGGGGGTCTTTAACCTGGGTTGCCGGATACCCTTTGACAAAATCAATTTTAGCGAATTGTACAAAACGCCAAAAATCTCTGGATCTCTTCCAGTTCCCTGTCTTGGAAATCTTTCCTCTTCCTGTTTATATACCCGCTTTAGTGAAAATGTCGCGCTTCTCAAATCCGGGGGCACCAAGGCTACACGAGCTATAGTGTTAGTCACATGTGAACCGAGTAACTCAGGGGCATGGTTAACAATAGATTGATCGGTACCAATCACATGACTTCGCCAGGCGTTTAGATGTTCAGTAACCACTCGCGGGCTATTGGCGTGGTCATAGCCAGGATTGTGATTTCCATAAGACAGCTGTAGAAACAGTTCGTCGGGAGTAACTAAAAAGCCGCCTTCTGTCGATGGTTCTGGGATTCTTACAACACCGTCGTTAGGCAACAGTAAAGATATTGGAACAGGTTCTAGGTTTCCGGTCATATATTTAATACTCAATATTTTTTAGTATTATAGACTATTATAAGCCATATTGCAAGCATTATCGTTTAGTTACTGACTCCGTAAATTCTAAACTATTAATGTTAATATAGGAATAGTTTTTAAAGTCAGGAGGGGTTATGAAAAAATTTATATTACTTTACAAGGGTCCAGCTACGCCAATGGATCAAATGACCCCGGAAATGGGTGAAAAAATTAAAGCAGACTGGGAGTCCTGGATGGGTAAAGTGGGTAGCGCCCTAGTAGATATGGGCTCACCTATGGCCAAAGGTAAGGCCGTTGTTGACGATGGTTCAGAAGGTATCGTTACAGATTTAAATGGCTATAGTATCGTTGAAGCCGACAACCTTGACGCTGCTGTACAGCTCGTTGACGGTCATCCATTCCTGAGTGATAAAAGTGGTAAGTTTAGTGTTGAGGTATTCGAGCTATTGCCCGCATCAATGTAGACCTAACCTACCGATACCACAAATACAATCCTCTCAGTTCATATAATATTAGGTTCCGGGAGACTCCGGGACTGTTTATCTGTGCAAGATGTCTTTGGTCAATACAGTGTAACCGACAATAAAAAATAGAATTTCAAAAACTATCCCCCACTTTCGTTCACACCACTGTATTTTTTGGTGAAATCTGGTAAAAAAACCTGATTTGGGTTTTATATTTTTTCTTTCAAAAAAAATATAACGATACGCCCACTCGAAGTCTGGTGATACTGCAACAATCGCCGCGATAAAAGTAAGCCACACAAAAAAGTTCACAGTGACCAAAAGAATTAACAATCCTATCAATCCAAAAGCCTCCATAATAAATGTGGTTTTGTGTTTAAAGCCTACTTTGTAGCCTTGCCCCTCGTAGCCATAGTGCGGTAGGGCATCTAAAACAAAATGTGATGCAAAGGCTAAAGGTATCACTAATAGGGAGCTATGCAAGGCAAGTGCGATTGATCCCCCAACCAATACGTGATTACTTGTGGTCACAGAGTTAATGATAGCAAATAATGTCTTGAATTATTGAATACAAGGCTAGTCCGAGTGGCCTAGTAAAAAATTGGGACGTTTAGTCTTTAGCGCCGCTGGGATGTCGCCACAAGCTTGACGGCCACCAGTTCCAACGATCCAGAAGTACTACTATTGATGGCACCAAAAGTGTTCTAACAAATAAGGTATCAAGTAAGATTCCAAAAGCAATACCATAACCAATTTGGCGAATTTGCTCGCCGCCGCTTTGGCCACCACCAGCAATCGCCAGAACCGCAAAAGTGCCTGCCAAAATAAGACCGGCTGAAGTTACTGTACTACCAGTTAGGCCGATGGCTTTAGCAACCGCTTCTTTTAGCGTAACCTTACCGTGAGCTTCTTCACGTATCCTACTCATTACCAAAATGTTATAGTCCTCTCCCAGAGCCATTGAGAAAATAAACATCAAAAACGGCAATATGAAATTAAGTCCGTCCTCACCACCAATGTGCACAAAGACAATCATCGCAAATCCAAGAGCAGCTAAATAGGATAAGCCGACCGTTGCTATTAAATAGAGAGGTGCCACCAAACTTCGCAGTAGTACAGCAAGCAAAACTCCAATAATAATCAGCACAACTGGGACAATGTGTTCAAGGTCTGATGTAGCAATATGGTCAATGTCATAAGAAGCTGAGTCAAGACCATAGACACCATTTTGAGATGCGCCAACACTACTGGCAACGGCCGAGACAGCCGCTCGAACAGCCGGCGTTACCCGCATAGCGGCAGTGCTGCCACCAGGGCCAACTTTAAGTAGCACTTGAAACTGTATTGTTTTTCCGTCCAAACTGATGAACTGTGCCGTTGACCGGTAAGCTTGATAAAGTTGTGGCGAGACACCCAGATTGGGCGGTGGAACTGGGGGTAGAAGTGCGGCCGCCGGTAAAAGTTTGTGAAGCTCAGACAATTGAGATGGCGCTATTTCACTAAAGGGACCAGTTACAGCACTAAACAACGTCGATGAACTCATTTCGTTTTGGGCTTTTTGGGCTTGAGATAAATTATTCCAAACTGAGCCATTAAATTGGATAAATACGCTGTCGGAGTTGGTTGTTGTCGACGGAAAGTGAGCCGCTATAACAGTCGCACCCTTGGCAGAGTCGGTACCGCTTGGTGGGGAGGTGCCACTGGCAAAACCGGACGTTCGATAGCCAATGATACCGACTGCTAAACCGCCAAATATTACTACCCCGATTGCAAGCGTTACAAGCGGACGCTTTATAACCCTATCGGCAAGTGCTCCCCAAAAGCCGATGACCTTTTCACCACCACGAACTCGCGAAGGCCAGAAAACTGCTCTGCCCAAAATACTCAACATGGCCGGCAAAAGCGTTAGTGCCGATATCAGCATAATGCCTAGGCCTATCGCCAGAGCCGGACCGAGGCCTTTGTATATACCAAACGAGGCTAGTAAAAGACTAAGCAGTGCAGCGACGACTGTGGCTGCTGAAAATGTTATCGATACACCGACTTTGGCCACGGCTTTTCTAACTGCGTCTTTTGGTTCGCTACCTCGCCGCAATTCCTCGCGTACTCGAAAAACTAAAAATATTCCATAATCGGTACCGGCTCCAAGAATCAAAACAATTAGAAGGATCTGCGTAATCGGCGAAACTTGTACCCCAATTTTTGTTGTCTCGGCAATTATTGGTTGAGATATTATCAAAGAAAAAGCTGCTGGCAACAAGGTTATTAAAGGGGCGAGTGCCGACCTGTAAACAATCAATAACAATACAATAATGAACAAAACCGAAAAACCTTGAATGGCATTACGGCTACTGTTTGATTGAGTGTTCTCGTCAACAGCTTCTGGCAATTGTCCGGTTAAGTTAAGGCTGAGTCCTGGTGTTTTTTCTTTATCAAGGACAGAACGTATATTATCGACTATGGTCTGAGCGCCAGTCCCAAAACTTGCCCCCGATACACTGACCAAAGCTTCTCTGGCATCACCGTCTTTAGATGTTCCTTGATCACGTACCTGTCCAATTCCAGAAACTTTTTTAACGTCATTCTCAGCATTTGTAATTGCGGCGTTTTGAGCAACGGTTAATTGGCCGTTGGTTGAAGAGCCGACGATTACGGCAGTAGACGAAGAGCTTTTACCTTCAAACGGAGCGGCTAGATTTGCTGCTTTAGTGGTCGGGCTACTAGCAGGTAAAAATTGTTGGTTACTTGACTGTGAGACACTAGCCAAAGATGGCAAGGTTTTGACTATTAGTGGTAGCCCAATTATCCACACAATAATGATTAGCCATCGGAATCTGACGGAAAAACGACCAATTGCCTCAAACATCAATTTCCTTTGGTACAGATAAAGTCATACCCCTTTAATATACTGATATATTCCAGTCACGCAACCCAAAGTTTAAGCTAGTGGTACTGAGCAAATTAGCATTAGTGTAATATTGGAGCATGCAGTATCGTAAAAGCACCAAGGAAGAAGCTTCGCTTACCGCCACTGATAAAGTTCACTTTCTGAGCTCAACACTGGCATTTTTTGTGGTACTATTTTTGGTCCGTACGCTCAAAAATATAAATCGTTTTTTACCAGCGATTCTAATAGCTATAACTGGCATAGCCACCGCCCTCCTGGCATCGTCTGTAGTCATAAAAAATAAACACGATAAGGAAGATGGGATAACTCACGGCTTTCATATCATACCCGCTTTTGCCTATGTCGCCTTGGTCGTAGTTTCCTTTTTGCTACTTTTTATTACCATGCTCGCTTTCGCCGAAACAGTCAGACATGGTAAGTTAAATACCTAATAAGGAATCCCTGTTTATATTAGCTCTGCCAGTTCTGCGTTAGCCAGACGAACTGATTCATAATTATATTCATGGGTGTGTGGCTCTTTGTTGACGGCCCGTCTAAGCGCTCGGCCAAAGGTACCGTGAGAAACAACCAGAATATTATCGTGCTCAATGGTATTTAAGTAGATCAAGGCTTTTTTAGCTCGTTCGTGCAAATCTTCCATAGACTCAGCTCCCTCCATCTGATCCATGTCTTTAATGGTATGCTCTGAGAAAAAATCCTCGACCGGCGTATTTTCAAAAATTCCATAATTTCTTTCCACGAACAATGGATTTATCTCGATTTTATTCTCAGGGTAGCCGATTTCCTTGGCTATGAGCCTGGCGGTGTGTAGCGCCCTGGATAATGGAGAGCTAATGATCAAATCAACTTTGATGGCATTTTTATTCATATCCCTACCCCGAGCAGAAGCTTGTTTAATACCCTCTTTTGTTAGTTCGGTTTCCGATTGTCCGGTCCAAACATTATCAACGTTAGCTTGAGATAATCCGTGGCGTACATAATAGAGTTTTTTCATCGAACTACCCTTTCTCCATAAAATTCATATGTTTTCAGTTTATTCGTAAAATATACCCATTAATTGACGACCAACCTGATAACCATCGTGTCGGATTAGGGTTCGCTGAATGGCTGTATCGTTTTTGTCCTGTTTGGCAATCTTGTTAGCAACCAATCCTTTTCCGATAGGCTGAGCAGAAATTTCATCAAACCTTTCTGCATTTATGTTAACCGAGTATTCGCCATTAGCCGCGTATTTTTCTAGTAGTCTTTTGGTGGGGGGGTCAGTGTTATATAAAACAACGTCAATTTGATTCTTACCAATATACTTTTCAAATTCTTTTATATAATCAACGACATGCCATCCGTCTGTTTGACCAGGCTTAGTAACTAGGTTAGTGATAGCCACAACTTTAGCATCAGTCTTAGCCAAGGCATTGGCTACTCCATCCACGGCAAGAACTGGCAAAATTGAGCCATAGAGATTGCCAGGTGCAATAACTACAAGATCAGCTTGATTTATAGCCTGCTTAGCCTCGGGATTAATTGTTGCTTTTGGCTTAAGTTCTACCTTAGGGTTTTTGGTTTTAATTCTGTGATGTCCGATTTTGTGTTCTCCCCTTATTACCTCGTCCCCGTCATACATAACCAAACTATTGTTATCAAGCGTAATAGGCACAACCGCACCTCTAATATGCAAAATAGCACTGGCAACCTTAATTGCTTCAGCAAAACTTCCGTGTTGTAGCTCAAGCCCGGATAAAATTATATTTCCAAGTGATTGACCGTCTAATGAGCCTTGGCCGAAGCGAAAGTTGAAAAGGTCTCGAACCTGAGGAGTGTCACTTAAGGCAACTAGACATTGCCTGATGTCACCAGGTGGCAAAACACCCAACTCGTCTCGGAGTTTCCCGGTTGAGCCACCATCGTCGCTCATATTAACAAGAGCTGTTATGTGGGGAGTGAATTCTTTTAGTTCCTTGAGCAGCGTAAAACTGCCGGTGCCACCACCAATTAGGGCAATCTTAGGAGAACGTGAATCAATGCGTTTATCGGTCATTATTCAATATTATAATATTTTATTGGATATTTTGCAACCATAAGAGATTAATACAGAACTGCTCATTCTGCCGGTAGTGATTTAAAGAGACTGACTGGCCAGAGTTTCTTTACCCGCACAACATTAACTTCTATGGCATATAGGGTAAATTGAGCTTGTAAGTAGAACCAAAATAATAAACCGAGTACCAGGGCAAATATGCCGTAAACGGCACTCGCTTCTTTAAACTCGTGAAGTACTAGGAAACTGCCAAAAGCTTGCAGAACTTGCCAGAAGACGGCAGCAACTAAAGCACCCAGAATAAACTTCCTGGTGTTAATTGTAGAGCTGGTAGCAAATCGAAAAATTACCAAAAATACTCCGAAATTTAAGGCGAACGTTAGTAGAACAAGCACAACCTTGAGGACAATTTCTCCACGGCTAATAGCAGTTACGTAGCTAAGCCCAGTCGTCGTTAAAATTAGCCCAACCCCGCCAATCGCAATTAAGCCAAAGCTTCTGATTAAGTTACCAGGAAATCCAGGACGATCCTTTGGTGGGATCCCCCAAATATGATTAGAGGCATTTTGCAGTGAGCTGGCAACGCCTCTGGCACCATAAAAAAATATCAATAGTTCAATAATCAGACTCAGGCCCTCACGATGAATGCTATGAATATTGTTCTGGAGTTGCACGCCGGCTACAGGGAAATACTGCAAAACCGAACTAACTACTCTGTGTTCGAGGTGCGGATCGTGACTTAAGATCAGACTCATTAGTGTAAAGAAAACCAGAAGTAGAGGAAAAAGTGAAACAAAGCCATAATAAGTGATAAGGGCTGCTTGGACGCCAGCTTGATCATCGCCGTATTTCTTTAACACTGCGAAAACGAAACTTACAAAAACGTGGCGCTGTTGATAGTCGTCAAGATTTCTAGGAACTCTATAAATTACGGCCATACAGCCAGGATACACCTAACCATATGACCGAAAAAAGTCGGTGATTAACTAAAGAATACTATTGCCCTTGGTCAGTGCTCTTTCTAGAGCTCTTCTTTTTTGCTCCTCAAGTTCCCTCTGTCGTTGTTGGACTTTTAGTTGTTGTTGCCTACTTCTCTCCTCTAATTTCCTGGCTAAATAGTTGGCGGCCTCTGTAGTTCCCATAAATCCTCCTTCCCATTAGTAGTATTTAGTGTATGGGAGATAAGATTAGGTTGCAGTGTCATTGGTCAGTGACTAATGTCACAAGCGAAATTAATCTCGGGGCAATACGGTGTTGTATTTATAATTAAAAAAATCATAATAAATCCTGGAAGAGGTAGGAGATATGAATTTTCCCGGTTATATGAGTGAATCTCAGATCCAAAAAATGCATAAACGTCAGGTTGAGCGTCAGCGACAACAAAGATTGGCAGACGAAAGGGCTAATATTGAACGTTCGCTTAGGCTTCTACAAAATGCTCTGCCAAAACTTTATAGAAACGCCAAAAAATCTGCCATACCAGTTGAGTTTGAACGTCCAAACAGACTGTACAAGCAAACTGTTGTTGGTGGCTGGATCATTGGAGAGCGTTTCTATGAGTACAGCGATTCGGCGCCAGGCATGGAGACTCATCAAGTCGCCGCACTAACTGAAAACGGTTTAATATTAAGTGGACATCTAGTAAGACGAGGAGAGCTACAAATTTTAGTAATACACAGGCGGCAACGTCGGAGACTGCCGATTAATGGGCTTAGGCGTTTTAGGAGTGTCGAACAATCCATTTTAGGAGGAGCTGATTCGACTGCTGGTTACGTCATGAATCGGCCCGATGAGCTGGATGCCAAACTGAGTAGCTACCTTACTAGGAAAAAACAGACTAGGCGTTAAATCCATCATGCTTTTATTAAATTCCCTTGAAGATAAAAGAATCTATGAGCTGCTCAAAAAGGGGGCAGTCGGTATTCTGCCTACCGATACAGTTTATGGCGTGGTGTGTGTAGCCTCCAACCCTGAGGCCGTAGCTAAACTTTATTTACTCAAACAACGTCATGGTGAAAAACCAGGCACAGTTATTGCAGCAAGCGTGAAACAACTTGTCGAGTTAGGGGTAACTTATCGCTACCTAAAGGCCGTCGAACAGTTCTGGCCAAATCCAATAAGCGTAATTATACCCATCCACCAGCCCCTGGAATACTTGGCTCAGGGGCTGAGTAGTTTACCTTTTAGAGTTGTTGGAGATAAGAGACTTGCCAAGTTGCTGGAACAGACCGGTCCATTACTCACAACTAGCGCTAATCAACCCGGGGAAGTGCCAGCATCAGATATTGTTGATGCCCAACAATATTTTGGTGACAGAGTTGATTTCTACGTCAATGGCGGCAACTTGTCCGACAGACAAGCCTCAACAATTATTAGGGTGGTTGATGATGCTATCGAGTTGATAAGAGTCGGGGCAGTAAAAATTGACGAGAGTGGTAAGATCAGTTAATAGATTCTTAATAAAAAAATGCGAAGTGTTCGGCTAGAAATTTTACTAGTTTAAAGGCTCTTTAGTCCAGTTACGATCGTCGTGGCATCGCTATCGGCTGTTTGATCGTCGCTTTGGGCAGTTTGTAATTTGGACCTATAGCCGCTAAGAATACTGTGGTCGGTATCATAGTCAGCTGGTTGAAGTGGTAGGACAGTGGCTTCAACCGAACTAGAAATTGACTGGGCATCACTAATTTGAGTATTCATACTGTTTAGAGTGCCCTGCAAAGAAGTTACATTCTTACCAGCATTTTGATCTGCGGTTATACGTGACTGCAATTTACCCGATAGAGTGCTCAGCTTAGCTTCTACAGATTGTTGATCATCGGCCGTTTTAACAAGCCACACTTTAGGGGTAACGAGAGCATACACTCGATACTCCGTAAAAATATTCTGAGCATCGGCAATTGCCGCTGACAGTGTTGTCTCGGCATTGAGCTTAGTCTCAAGAGCCGTCAGACCGCTAACTTCAGCGTTTACCTCAGCAGTTAAATAGGCTTGGTCACTGGGAGTTAGATGTGTAGCGGCAGCAATAATACCATCCAGTTTATTTAGTTGGCCCAGTCTTCTATTAATTTCTGCGTCGCCTTTTTGTTGTATATCGGCGAGGTGCTGTTGTTGCTCGGTAGTAGTCAGAGTTGAACCCGAACCACTTGAAGTTGTGGCGGGGTTGCCAAGAGCAAAGCTAGGGATAGCAAGCAGGCCAACAGTCAGTAGCCCGCTCGAGATTCCTAAAATCCTTCTTATACTAGTAAGTTTTTGCATAACCCTGAACCGCCTTTCTTTGGTTAAATGAGCATCTTGTTGTCTTTTTATGCTGCTTTAGGTGTTGGCTCATAAGAGTTATTGTTAGTTAGTCGGTACGGTAATTTCCTGCTGTTGATCATTTATTGCTGTATTGGATGCCGCGCCATCTTGATTGGTCTGACTAAGTCCACTATTTATGTTTGTCAGATCACTACTTAAACTCGCATTATCGGTGCCACTTTGTAGAGGAGAGGTTACTGGTACAGATGTTGTCGACGAAGTGGCAGTAGTTCCACCTATGGTTGCAGTTTTCTTATCGTCGTGGTCTTTTTTAATCTTCCAGGCTACAAGTCCTACTACTACAACCACCAATACAATCAAAATAATTTCAAGAAATGCACTTCCGGAATCTGATTTACGTAGTTTGTTAGGCATATAAATTTCCCTCGGGTTAATTTATCTAACCTATTTATTTAGTCATAAGCTCTGTCAAAAAGTCAATATGGTAATTAAGCTAGTGTTTTTGGCTTTGCCTCTTCCAGACCTCAAAACAAAAGCTAATACCATTCTCGACTACAGGCTTGCTGCGACTAACGAGTACAAAATCATTTTCAAACTCAGGGAAAAACTTGGTGCAGTTAAATACGCCATTTAACTGAGTAAGATAAAGTTCGTCGACTAAATCCAGAGTACTTGCAAACAACCCGGCGCCGCCAGCTACCCAGATGTCTTCTTTGAAAGACTTCAGGAACTCACGAGCATCACCTACCTTCTCAAAGCCCTCACGTAGAGGCAGTGGACTAGTTGTTGCTACCAAATTCCGGCGATCTGGCAGTGGAGTCTTTTGTTCAGAGTACCAGCCATAGCCCATAAGTAGGGTACCGTGGATCGTTTTTTTTCGGAAATAAGCAACGTCTGAAGGAATTCTGCCCTGCCAAGGGATACCGCTGTCATCGGCCAACCCACTATCACTATCAATTGCAGCAATGAGTCTGATCATTGATCCAGCATAAGTGGTCTAACGTGGTTGAGCAAGAAAAACGAGCCGGTGATCAATAATATAGGCTCGGGTTGAGCTCTAAGCGCCGCCAACGCTAATTCAGGCTTCTCGATTACAGTCGTTTGTAAACTAAGCCCTTTGCTGGCGGCAATAATCTCAGCCGGATCAATGGAGTGTTTCGGAGTATCTTGCTCTCCGCTAAATGTAGTTATAATAAGTTTCTTGGTAAGTTTAGCAATTTCTTGAAGTGCTCCATCGAGTCTTTCCTCGCCGCCAGCCACAAAGCTTACTAGTGCAGCAATTGATTCATCCGGAAACTGCGTTGTAATTGCCTCACCCAGGGCTTGGAGTTTTTGAGCATTATGGGCACCATCAACGATTATGATTTTGTTAGACAGATGGAATATTTCCATGCGTCCTGGTATGTAGGTATGGGCAGCGTGAAGTAGCTGAGTTTCGAGTATCGCCGGCAGTCGATCACGCCCAATAACATAATTGACAGCTTCGCGAGCCAGAGTAAAATTACGCCTTTGAAAAGTTGGCAAAAACTCTATGCCACTCACCACATCAGTCGGATTTAGTAAAAAGAGCCTGGCGTCGTTTTTTTCAGCCGACTTTTCAATTTCGGCTACGACCTCGGGGCTTTGCCGAAAAGCAAATATGGTGTTCTGTTTGTTTATAATACCGGCCTTTTGTCTAGCAATGGCCGTCAGGGTTGGACCAAGAATCCGCGTATGATCTAGCCCTATATCAGTTATTATGCATACTTTATCGGCCCTGTTGACCACGTTAGTGCCATCTAGTAACCCACCTAGCCCAACTTCAACTACAGCGTAATCGACCTTTTGCTTGGCAAACTCCCAGTAAGCAAAGGCTACCAGTAGCTCAAAGTAAGTTGGCTTAACGTGGCTGTCAGTTATTAGCCCAATAAACTCCGATAGTTTCGAGCAGTAAAGCGACTCTGGGAGCGGTGTCATATTTATCTGCAGGCGTTCATTTATTTCACCAACGTGTGGCGAGACCGTTAGCCCGACTTTGCTACCTGTTTCGCGAAGCAAAGCAGCAACATAATAAGCCGTTGAGGTTTTTCCCGAAGTCCCCGCAACATGAATAATTTTGAGACTATTCTGGGGATTCCCCAGATAGGTCATTAGTTCAAACATACGTTTCAAGTTATAGGATTGCTGCGATGGGTGGTCCCTGGGAATAAAATCACTCAGCTTTTTTTTGGCCTCAGTGAAATTAGTTATTGCCATACGAGTTATGTTACAGGGTAGCTAATAAAAGTAGTAGTGCATACATATATGATAAAGATTTGCTATTATTTAAGTATCGAAAAAGAATAAAGATGTCAGATTCAGACAAAATTGCCAAGGACGTTGAAAAGGTTATTGAGGCCCCGGCTCAAGTACTACAGTATGGAGTTGAAGGTAGTCAAAAATTTGCCAAGTCATTACCTCTTTCCGGACACGAACCGCTTCAAAAAGCTAAAAACTACTGGTATCTACTCGGCCCAGGGTTAACAACCGGAGCATCTGACGATGACCCCTCAGGTATTGCTACTTACTCACAGACGGGGGCACAGTATGGCCTCGGATTACTCTGGTTGGCCGCTTTTACTTTTCCACTTATGGCCATAATTCAAGAGATGTGTGCCCGAATCGGAATCGTCACAGGCCGTGGTTTAGCTGGCAATATCCGTGTCCATTTCGGTAGGAAGGTGCTGTACATCAGCACGCTGTTACTATTTGCCGCCAATACCTTCAATATCGGCGCCGATATTGGCGCGATGGCCAGCGCTGTTCGTTTAATTCGCCCACAAGCGAATTTTGGTCTGATCGTCGTCGGCTTTACGGTCCTGATCCTTGCACTGCAAATTTTTACGCCATACGTTAGGTATGCACGTTATCTTAAATGGCTGGCACTTATACTGTTTGCCTATATTTTCTCAGCCATACTCGCTCACCCCGACTGGCATACGGTCATCGATCACTCGATAATTCCTAGAATAACTTTTAGCAAAGATCAGTTACTGCTCGTCTGCGCAATTCTTGGCACGACAATAACCCCGTATTTATTTTTTTGGCAAACCTCTCAGGAAATAGAAGAAGAGATTGCTATCGGCCAAACAACCCTTAAGCAAAGAAGAGGTTCTGATCCAATGTATATAAAGAAGATGCGGATTGACGTCTGGTCTGGGATGTTCCTGTCTAACGTCGTGATGTTCTTCATCATCGCAGCTTGTGCCAGTGTTCTATTTTCTCACGGTGTTACCAACATCAATTCTGCCGCCCAAGCTGCTCAGGCTTTACGACCTTTTGCCGGTAACGCCACTTTCTGGCTATTTGCGATAGGTATCTTGGGGATGGCACTTTTGGCGATTCCGGTAATGGCCGGTGCTAGTGCCTACGCCATTAGCGAAAGCCTTGGTAAACGACAGGGATTAAACAATAAACTCAAACAAGCGTCGGCTTTCTATGGCGTCATTATTATTTCGATGGTTGTCGGTCTGGGACTTAACTTTGTTGGCTTGAACCCAATTAAAGCGTTGATTTACTCAGCAGTTCTAAATGGTGCTGTGGCGCCGGTAATTATTGTGTTGATCCTGTTAATCGCTCGGAACAAAAAGATAATGGGAGAATGGAAAAACGGCAAGGCATCTGCTGGCTTAGGATGGGCCTTAGCGGTAATGATGGCGGTAGCCGGAATTGCTGCAATCTATAGTTTGATCCCTGGTAGCTAATTAAAAAGTGTGTAAACTCGGAGTGAGTCTTTGGGTAAGTTGTGCCAGTGATTATCGTTGAAGCTAAATATTTTGTTAATTATGATATGCTTGAATTATTCGTTAAGTTCGAGGGATGAGTGTGGCAGTAAAAACACAAGCCAATGATAATAGAAAGTGGTGGACGCTGACGGCAGTCTGTACTGCCACGTTCATGCTGCTTTTGGATATTACTATAGTTAACGTAGCCCTTCCATCCATACAAAGAGCTCTGCACCCCTCATTCTCAGACTTACAGTGGGTGATAGACGCCTACTCTTTGACGTTAGCAACCATTGTTTTAAATTCCGGATCGCTAGCCGATCGTTATGGTCGTAGAAAATTATTTGTTATAGGCGTCTTCATCTTCACAGCGGCTTCGGCAGTTTGTGGTGCTGCCACCTCACCATCGATGCTAATTATATCTAGAGCTGTGCAGGGCATAGGTGGTGGTATTATGTTCGCCACTTCACTTTCCTTACTAGCTCAAGACTTTCATGGGCGTGAGCGAGGCGTGGCGTTTGGTATATGGGGAGCGATGACCGGCGCGGCCGTCGCCATAGGACCATTAGTCGGAGGCCTACTGACAACCTATGTGAATTGGCGATGGATATTCTACGTAAACTTACCTATCGGTATTTTGACTATCGCCATAGCTTACTGGAAACTACATGAGTCTAGAAATGTAAAAGAGACTCGCACGGATTGGCCGGGAGCTATTCTGCTTAGTATTGCATTGTTCTGTTTAGTCTTTGGTTTAATCAAAGGTAATACTTGGGGGTGGGGATCAACGAGCATTGTTAGTTTATTCGGCGCAGCTATAGTAGCCTTAATTTTATTCCTGGCAGTTGAGGTCTATCAAAAACAGCCGATCTTTCAGTTGTCGCTATTTAAAAAACCGTCTTTTACTGGTGCGCAACTAGCAGCAATTGGTATTTCGGCATCAATTTTTTCACTGTTTCTATATATAACTCTTTATTTTCAAGACATCCTAGGCTATTCGCCGCTTCAAGCTGGACTAAGATTTCTGCCCACAACCCTAGTAATGTTTGTTGTCGCGGCCGTTGCTGGTAGATTAACTTCAAAAGTCTCAGGCAGATATATGATAGGCATTGGACTTCTGCTTGTAGGCATTGGACTTCTGCTTGGAGACGGCTTGACTGTGACTTCACACTGGACACGACTTTTGTCAGCTCTTATAGTTTCCGGTTTTGGAATCGGCATGGTTAATCCGTCGCTGGCCAATGTCGCTATCGGTGTTGTGCCGCCACAAGAAAGTGGAATGGCTTCTGGGGTGAATAATACTTTTCGGCAAGTTGGTATAGCTGGTGGTATAGCTGTCCTGGGGGCAATTTTTCAAACTAATATACGACACAGTCTATCGAATAGCGCCATAGCCTCCCACTTCACCAGTGCCCAGTTAACTCAAGCTTCAGCGGCAATTTCTGGCGGAGAAACGTCTCAAGTCGTAAACAGCGCCCCAGTAGCCTACCAGCACGTCGTAGCCTCAGTGGTCCACCAGGCCTTTATAACTGGCTATAATGAAATAGACACTGTGGCTGCTGTTATTGCCCTCGCTAGCGCCGTTCTGGCTTTCGTGCTAATACGAAAAAGAGACCTAGCCGTTTACAAACATTAGACATTGCAAGTTTTTTAATTTTTGTTGTCTTGTGACTATTCACCTTGGATGTCACGACTATTAAACCTAAGAGAGCCGAGCGAGCCCAACACTAAAGCCAATAATATCATTATGCTATCAGTCGTCCAGTTAGCGCTGACTGCTGGTGCCAAGGCTACCTGGTGCAAGATCGAGGTATCGAGTAGCCAGTGATTTAAGTTAAGTCCCGAGCTAAGCATAACAATTAAAAACGACCAGGCGATCGCAGCATAACTAGCTAAACTCGTAAAGCGCGGGACAATCCCAAATGCAAGTATGCCTATGCCTAAAATCAACACTACTGGCGTCATGGCATTGGCCCCTGCCAGTAAGATACTATGAAGTGATATGCCACCGTGCTGGGAAGTTTCACCGATCCAAGTTGCCAGGCTACCAAGCAATCCGGCTAGGCCAACAACTATTAATATAAGGAAGGCTCTGCCCCCTAGCCATTGCAAGCGACTTACCGGCCGAACTAAGAAATTATCTAAATAGCCTTCAGCCTCATCTTCTCGTATTCGTCCCACTGCGCTGGCAGCGTAGAACATTACCAGAATCATCATTAAAAAGAAAACAATGCCCATAAATTCAGTAACTATGGCCGTTTTTGAAACTTGATCTAAACGGCTGATGGCGTTTTCAGCCGACGACGATTGACCAAGTGACTGAGCCGCACCTTTTGCTAACAGACCATAAAGAAGGCCGGTGATTCCAACAGCAAACAGCCAGGCAAGCGAAGTTGTTCGGGTCAGTCTAATGCCAAACTGTAGCGGTGTTTTTAATAGTCCGCCGCTCATCTTAGTAGTTTCCCTATCGGCAAAAGTACTGTCACCAAGATCTCGGCGACTAGCTAGGAAAATAGTCAAACCACAAAGTATAACGATAAAAATAGCAATTGGCAGTAGCCATAGTGGTTGACTGTTATACATTGGTTGCAGTCTTTCTATCCAGCCCAGTGGCGAAACGTTTAGTAGCCAATGGGCATTGGTCGTATCAGCGACAAGTCGTATCAGATAAAATAGACCAAATAGGGCGGCGGCAAGACCGCTGGCCCGACTTCTTACAGGCATTAACTGACTAGCAAGCGCACCTACGGCTAAAAACTCGGCCGCTCCGGCGCTCAGGGCAAGAGCAAAAAATAAACTGGCGCTGAGCGTAAAATTAGCACCGTGTAGATGGCCTATACCCAAGATGGCCAAACTGAAAAAGATATAAATGATCACCAGGCCGCAGCTTAGACCAACAAGAGTGTTGATAGCTGCCCGGCGGGCGGTGGTTTGACCAGATAGCAACAACTCCCAGCGACCGTTATCTTCTTCACCCCTGAAAGTTTTTGTGGCTAGAAGTAAGGCCCAAACAGCGCCACCCGCAGCTATAAGACACAAAAAGTTCCATGCTGCATAGCCGGCCACAGTGTCAAGGTGATGAGCAACGCCGAGAAGTGCTTCAACGCCAACATTTGAGCCAAGTGATTCGGCAAGTTTTTGCCTAGCAGCTTCCGTTGGATAGGCAGTAACAAAAGAAGATGCTTTGGAAAGTGTATAGATGGCAACAATTAGGCCAAGAATAATGGCGCTGCGCGCCGTTCGTTTAGCAACAAAGCGTCTTATCAAATTCTTTGGTGATCTAAAGTATTTAACCGTAGATTTATTGGAGGACACTGTACTATTCACGCTTCTACTTCCCTTTTTGTGCAGGTTCATCACCATAGAGTGATAAGAATAGCTCTTCGAGAGACGGTTCGCGACTAAGCAGGGTTTTGGGGTTATTGTCAGCCAGAATTTTTAGCAATGGCTCAATCGGTCCTCGAACTTGACATACAAGCTGATGACCGACCACTTTAACGCCACTGACTCCTATAATATGATCGACTTTCGGCGGTTTATTCTCAAAAGTTGCCTCAACGGTCAGCGCTGATAGGTGGCGCATCTTTTCTAGTGTTCCCAGTTCAATCAGTTTTCCAGCTCTAAGTATTGCCAAACGATCAGCAAGCGCCTCAACTTCACCGAAAATATGAGACGAAAGAAATACTGTTTGGCCATTAGCCTTGGCTTCGAGGACACTTTGCCGAAATGCTTGTTCCATTAGTGGGTCTAGTCCACTTGTTGGTTCATCCATAAGAAGCAATTCTGCGCGGGAGGCCAATGCCGCAATTAGGGTAATTTTTTGGCGGTTACCTTTTGAGTAAGTTCTCACTTTTTTACTTGGATCAAATTTAAACCGTTCAATAAGCTCGGCCAGATATTTTTTATCCACTTGCCCATGAATTTTAGATAATAGAAGTAACGTTTCGTGCCCGGTTAATGATGGCCAGAGTGAGGTTTCTCCTGGGACATAGGCTATATTTTTATGAATTTCGACCTTATTTTTTTGACTATCTAAACCAAAAATCGAAGCTTGTCCAGAAGTTGGCGCAATTAGACCCAGTAACAGTCGAAGAGTTGTGGTCTTGCCGGCACCGTTGGGTCCTAAGTATCCAAGAACTTCGCCCTTTTTAATTTCTAAGTCTAGGTGATCGAGAGCCGTAAAATTGCCATATTTTTTGGTTAGGCCATCAGTCTGTAGTACGGTTTCCATTAATCCCTTGAAATAGTATTGTGATATTTTTGAACTTTATTACTTAGTTACTGGTTCGAGTATACCAAAAGTATCGCTTTTCGTAACTTAACTAGAATGACGGCGGTGACAATGTAATTAACCAGCTAAAATTGTTTTTACGCAATATTTATGTTACGGTTCGTTTTGAGAGCTATCAAATATGAAACCGCGACCCAAAGTATTAGTCGAAGGCTCGTTCAAAAAGGACGAAGAATTTTGGAAGAAAAACCCACTTGGAAGAAGTGGTTTTCGTCATCCCGGTAGAATTGCGCTTGCTGGCGTAGCGGCAGCAGGGATATTTAGTGGTCTCGGATTATTGATTGCCGATAATGTTGGTAGTGGTCATCCCAAAAGACCAGAACCCGCTCCGGCACATGCAGCCAAAACCCCGGCTAGTCCCCCAGCACCACACTTAAAACCGTTTGAATTTTCTGCCGGCCGCGAACTCATTCATTGCTCTATAGATCCAGACTATCGAGTTAAACCTGGGGACTATATATACAAAATTGTCGTAGAACACCTAGCAGCCCACTCACCAGTACTGTCTGAAGTGTATGAAGAAACTATAAGACTTAACCAAAGTCTTGGACATGTAGGACAAGATCCTAACTTTATAGAACCATCAACAAAACTATCAAACGAACTAGATCTTTTAGTAGATTGTACCGCCTAATTACCAAAAAATAGTTAACGAATTACTATCCAAAAAACTAGAAATAAATATTAAACCGATAGCTTACTTACACTTGCAGATATAATTTTTTGGTGCTTATCTACCTGAGCAGTGATGAAGAACAGTTCCTTCTCGTTAACTATGTCCTGCATGCAATAGTTAAGATCGTCAACTAGCTCGTATTCGCTTTCAAGGATCTCGCTTTTATGCAGCCATAATAATTCACCATCTTCATCGGTCATTGTACCAATCGGTATTTTTTTACTTGGAACCATGATTTTAAAAAAACACATGACCCAGTCCTCACTGTACCCGCCATCGAGTTTTACGACACCTGATAGACGGATGTCATCAACTGAGACTTGATAGCCAGTTTCCTCCTTAGTCTCACGAATAGCAGCATCAAGATAGTTTTCCCGAGGTTCTACCCGACCGCCTATGCCATTCAATCTGCCCGGGTCAATCCTTTTAGATAGGTTTCGCTTGAGGAAAAGGTAATCGTCACCATGGTATAAAAAACAGGTTACTGAAGTCTGGACAAGTCTTCTATATTTTTTATCATCCACAACGGTATTGTAACAAAAATCAACTTAAGACTTGGTACACCACACTGAACCAGGTTAGAACTATTTTGATTTGCTCTTTCGTACTAGCCTAAATAAAAAAATAAGTATTGTTATTAGTGTGAACAGGCATAATGCATAAAAAAGCCATAGCTCAGTATTACTTACTGACTTACCAACTCCAACTGGACAGCCAAGATATCCGTGATACGTATAACCCCTGCCAATATGCCAGCCACCCGTATTGCACCCGCCGTTAGAGTTGTATGTTTTAGACCCAAGCAAATAGATAATAATTAATTCAGCAACAATGATTATCAACAATAGTTTACGTTTCAACATAATACGTATATTGGCATAAGCTTAATGGTACGCCCGGAGGGATTCGGACCCCCGACCTTCTGGTTCGAAGCCAGACGCTCTAATCCGCTGAGCTACGGGCGCATAGTAGCGAATTATACAATATTTTTCTGATCTTGGTGGTCTACAGATGACTGGTTAAGGGTCGTATTGAAGGCCATGTCTGCGGTATTTATGAAAGTATTCTTATCACGAATTATGGCCTGCGGTGGTATTTGATCTGTGTGGGGTGCTACTCCATCTACACGTTTTACGGCTGTACCGATTGCTAAAAACTCGATGACATCACCACCAAGTTGATAAATATAAGTTTTAATTCCCAGCACATCATCGGCACCAATTTCTTGAGCTTGTTGCTGTACCTTACTAAGAGACTCCTCGCGAGCGCCGTAAATCATCTGGGTTAGGGTAGTTACCTCACCTTTAAAGTGTCCCCTTATAGCGGCTCTTAGTCCGCCAACAACGCCAATCGAGTAAACCGAAGTTCCTAGTATTAATTTAAGCGGTACATACCCCAGTTTGGTAACATTCCAGGTTTCCTCAGCCGTTAAGTCACTTGTTATAACGCCGCCAACACTTTCAGCCAGTGATGCAACTTGAGGATTATTTGAAGCTGTTCCAATCATGACCATTTCTTGAACGCCGTTTGTGCCAATCGGTAATATCGTGGTTCGAATACCTATGACACTATTAGCACCACAGTCTTTTGCCTCTTGGATAATCCGTTCTAGGGCTAAATTACGAGTAACATTAAAGACATTACTGTATTGCTTAATTTCTCCTTTCATCATTTCTTTTAGTTCACCCAAAAAGTTTCTACCGACGCCTATTGAGTAGGCAACATTTCCAAGCACAAACCTTGTCGGCATGTAGCCCGCATCAATCTGGCAATAAAACTCCTGACCATCTGAAGAGCTAGTAACCGAAGTTACGGCTTGTCCATCTTGCCGGTAAATTGACGAGCCGACAGATAAAAATTCTACATGGCCGGGATGAAAAATAAGTTCACTGGTAACTCCGGTGGCTCCGTGACCTCCGAGCTGGGTTAGTTCTTGCTCAAGCCTTTGTATAGACAACTTACGGCCGTCTGAAATCATGTTGGTAAATTGTCGAATTTCTCCACCCACGGTCGTTCGTATGCCTGATGCCAGGCCACCAATAAACCCCAGAGCGTAAACACTGTTACCAACCACTAAATTGCCCGGTTTATAACCAACTAGGTTTAGACAGTACAGCTCATTTCCAGACAGGCCGGTAAAAACTGTCGAGGAACTCGAGCTGCTAGCAGCTGCCGGAGCAGGCGGGCTGAGAGGAGTTGCTTGATCATCAAAGTTATAACCCATTGGCATAGGAGCGTCAGTTTGAGGTTGTTCAGTGTACTGGGGTTGGGCTGGTAGTTGAGTATCATTAGCCGGAGGCGCAAAGCTATAGCCGCCGCTGTCTTCAGGGAGCGGTGCAGCAGTTGGAGGTTGTGGTGGTGGCGCAAAATTGTAACCGTCCGTATCCGTTGGGGGTAGAGTTGGCTGATCGTTGTAAATTGGGGCGTCTGCAGATTGGGTTTGGGGGTCATCTGGTATCGGGTAATCAAATTGTGGTTGTGTTTGATCGTCCATATCTATGTGTTTAATAGTAACACGGAGTCACTCGTCCACTTTTGGACTCTTTCTATAATAGCTCGCGGTGTCCAGCAACATCGTGTACCCTTAGGTAGTCCGCTCCGGCATAAATTGCTACTCTGCCAGCTTCGAGATTAGGCTCGAGTTCCATACGGTGATCTCCTAGAAATCGTTTTCGTGAGTAACCAATCATGACTGAATGACCGGGAACATATTTGGCAAATTCTAGAAGTTTGGTGTTAAGTTCTGGAGCTTTTCCAAAGCCAATTCCAGGGTCAAGAATGACTTGCTTTTTGGTTAGGCCCTTACTAAGAAGCAACGTTTCCCTTGCCAGTAAATCATCAACTACTTGCTCTAGTGACTTAACTGGCATAAGTCTATGGGCCATTTGGATATCAACACCGGGCAGATGACTAACGATACAGTTAGCCTGGAGAGATGTGACAACCTCAACCATATCGGGGTTATTCATTCCGGTGACATCATTGACAACAACCGGGCCAATTAAGAATGCCCTTCTAATATTCTTAGGATGATATGAGTCCAGTGATATTTTTCCGGGGTACTTGTCTAGTAACTTCGTAAGAACCGGCTGCAGCCGACTCCATTCTTCGTCATCGGAAAGCTGTGCGGCCCCTGGCCTGGTTGATTCGGCACCGACATCAACAATAGTCGCTCCATCGCTAAACATCTTTTGAGCTTGCTCAGTAGCCGCATCAACAGAGTCATATCTACCGCCATCACTAAAGCTATCCGGTGTGATATTTAAGATACCTACCAACTTGACCATTGTCTAATATTAACAAACCTTTAAAAAGCCCCTTGCAAAGCAGTAGTATAATTGTTATTGAGTTTTCTTAAAGTAATAAAATGCTCAAAACAACCGAAGCACAAACGCAACCTACCGTTATGGTTGTGGCAGGGGCTGGAAATGTCCGGGAAAGACATCATTCAGCCCTAGAGGTGTCTCTGTTGCCCGCGTTTGTTGCCATCGATCGTCTGCATGCAAAGACAACACGTGTTTTACACAGAGCAATTGCGGAAATGTCCGCTCATCATGAACTGGTCGTCCCACATAATTACGGGATGGGTCTACCCACTCGATCGTATAAACGAACAGCTGCTGTGCTCGACCAGAAACTTGAGAAACATGATGGAGAAAGAATCTTGCTTGTTGGCCACTCTCTCGGGGCTTTTATAGCTACCATATATTCTCATGACCACCCCGAACAAAATATCGAAACAATCGCCTTTGCCGGTCCTTTCCACGGAGTTAACCTAATGCCTTTCTCTGCAAGATTATTTGCTGAACACACCCAGAGAATTCGCGACATCAGAACTGATATGGGCAGTGAGGCTCCAAAATTAACTTTGGTTGGCACCCAAAATGATATTCTTGTGCCTGTACATTCAGCATTACCTGATTTACCTAATGCAGACAAAGTTCTATTTACGGCTGGTACTGAGTTGGCGACTGACGGAGAGTGGCGAACGATCGCCGCAGACTCCGCCCCCGGGCATTTGTCCATCTTAAACCACCCGGAAAGTTTAGCAATCTGTCAACAAGCTGTTAGCCTCCAGCAACTTCAGCCGGCAGCTTAAATACTAACCAGAGACGCGAGCCAGTTTATCTTGGGAGAAGTTATTTTTGGAACAATATGGTATGCTTTTAATTAAGTAAAATGGATAATAACCAACAAAACTCGGATAACGGTTCGTCAAAAGTAGATCAACTGAAGAATAATATTCAGCAACAGCTACATGCTGGGCTGACACCTAACGAGATATCCCAACACTTAAAAACGGCAGGTTGGAGCGAAGAGGATATTAATAGTGCTTTTAAGGCCGTCCAGGGCCAAGTGGTACCAAATACGGGTGTTGTGTCCGGTGGGCCAGCCGCTCAGGTACCAAATGATCCCAAGCGTGGTCGTATAAAAACCGGTTGGCTACTTTTCAAACAGAGTATAAAGGTTCTAAGAAGCGACAAAATGCTTGTTCGCTATGTCATTATGAGTTTGTTGGTAAGCATCGTTGCCGCCATAATATATGCAGTTGTACTGATCGCCGGCAGACATACATTTATTACCAAAACAGTTTCCGGTAATACGACAAATTTCAGCTTGGCGCCGGCGGGTTACTTGCCAACTTTTGTTTTCTATATTTTAGAGTTCTTCGTTGTCAACTTGTACGGAGCTGCTTTAGCCGCCAATGTGTTGGACCTTTTCCACGGCACCAAGCAACCTTACAACGTCTATATCAAAAAAGCCTGGTCAAAGGCTGGCACGTTGTTTGTTTTCTCGGTCATCGAAGCAACAGTTGGACTTATATTAAGGGCCATTGCGGAGCGCTCCAAGATACTTGGTCGTATCATTGTTTGGATTATCGGGGCTGCTTGGTCTTTGGCCAGAATATTTGTTGTACCTATTATCGTTTCGTCTGATGAAAACGCCTTCCAGGCAGTCAAAGAATCTACTCAACTTTTGGTTGCAACGTGGGGTGAAAACATTGTCGGTAGAGTGTCCTTGGGCGGTGTTATATTCTTGATTGAACTAGCCTTGATACCAATTTTTATTATTCTGTTTGTCATACTGGGCAGCGTGGCAGGCGGAGTTGGAATTTTTATTGGAGCAGTTATTTTTATAATCACGGTGTTGGTATTTAGTATTGTCACCTCGGCCGCATCAAGCGTTCTTAACACAGCGCTATTTTACTACGCCAAAAACAAGCAGGTACCAGCCGCCTTTGATCCGGGTCTCCTAAGTTCAGTCTTTATCCACAAAAAACAACGCGGTAACAAAAATACTCCTGTAAGCTGAAGACCTTCTTACAAGTCGGGCTAAATTAGCTTCTTTCTGTTTTGGGCTTATTCTTTGGACCAGGTGCAGGTAAGGATTTTGGCATCATAGCTTTTGCAGACTGCGACAGTGTTTGTTGCAACACTCTAAGCACATTCTGAGATTGTTCACGGCTCATTCCAACCCGAGCCACTGTCTGTGCTTGATATGGTCCGTTAGGAGATTGCAAAAAATTTAATATTACGCCGTTGGTATTGGCAACAACTTCAATCTTATCACTGTAAACTATCCTCGAATCCAGGGCCATAATCATAACCAAGGATCGGCTGTTTGTGGGGTCATCATCATTTTTTAGGTGCTGCGTTCGATCATATCCAGCCAACTCCCAAAGACTCACGGCCTCGTCATCCTGTATGCCAAAATGCGTAATAAGCAGCAACAGAATATCCTCACTTGGCCGCTCCCGACCTTCTTCTATCCGCTCTAGAGTTGCTTCATCAATCTCCACCGCGCCAGAAACTTCTGCAACGCTTTCTTTGGCAAGTTCCCTTGCGCGGTTAAGGTGTTTGCCTAAAACTTTGAAGGGTGTATTATCTGACTTCTTGTCGGTCACTACCAAATCATAGTAACTCTAGTGGATTGGTCGTGCAAGTCAAAAAACAGTTATAATACATTTAGTGGATATTAAACAAAATATATCTTTAGCAAATTATTCAACCATGCGCCTCGGCGGCAGTGCCGCCTATCTCTGTAACGCGAGTTCCCATAGCGAATTGAGTGAGGCCGTAAAATGGGCCAAAGCTAAGAACTTACCGATTATTATGATCGGTCTCGGCAGCAATATTGTCTGGCGAGATGAGGGATATCCGGGGCTGGTTATAGTAAACCGGTTTATGGGTTATCAACCTTTCTCTGAGGACAAAGAAAACTACTACATAACAATTGGTGCCGGTGAAGTTTGGGATGACATTGTGGCCAAATCGGTAGAGGCTGGAGCTACTGGTATTGAAAGTCTATCTCTTATACCCGGTACAGCAGGAGCGACTCCAGTGCAAAACGTTGGCGCCTACGGCCAAGAAATATCTCAGACTTTGGTAAGTGTTGAGGCTTATGATCTTTCAGCTGACAAATTCGTAACACTACCAAATAGTGACTGCAGTTTTGCGTATCGAAGTAGTAGATTTAACACTACTGATCGTGGAAAATTTTTAATTACAGGTGTCACTCTACATCTAATGATCGGTAACCCTAGTCCACCGTTCTATCCTGCCCTGTCGCACTACCTCAAAGAGCATCAAGTTACCGACTTTACACCCAAAACCATTCGTGAGGCCGTAATCCAGATTCGTCAGGCAAAATTGCCAGACCCAAAACAGGTTGCCAATAATGGATCGTTTTTTGCTAACCCAATAGTTGACCAAGGCACTTTTTCTCAAATTCTCGCCGATCACCCTGACGTAGTTTACTGGCCGACCGACAATGGCCAGGTTAAGATCTCCGCTGCCTGGTTAGTTGAGAAGGCCGGTTTTAAAGATATCCATGACAGCGAAACAGGTATGGGGACTTGGCCTAAACATTCTCTAATTCTGGTTAATGAGCATGCCCAAAAAACTTCTGACCTTCTGAAGTTCGAACAAAAGATTATTGATAAGGTACGTCAACTTAGTAGTATAACTCTGCAACAGGAGCCTGAGTTGTTACCTTAATCAGCATCCTTGGATTCTCCGGGTAGCGGATAATCTCGGCAAAAATGTTTAATAGTCTGCTTTATTTTAGCTAGATACTTATCGTCACTGCGATGTTCAATTGCCTGGTCTATCCATTCGGCAATTTGCACCATTTGGATTTCCTTCATACCCCTGGTTGTAAGCGCTGGGGTACCGAGTCGTAGGCCCGATGGACTGAAAGGTGGACGCGGGTCGAACGGGACAGTGTTTTTGTTGGCCGTAATGCCGGCTTTCCCTAGTGCGACTTCGGCTTCAATACCAATCACGTTTTTATTGGTAAGATCGATCAGCAGTAAATGGTTGTCAGTGCCGCCAGTTACCAGTCGAAAGTCTCTTTTTATCAGCTCATCAGCAAGCCTCTTAGCATTTTTAACAATTTGTTTGCCGTAGATTTTAAACGATGGTTGGGCCGCTTCATGAAGTGCAACGGCTATAGCTGCCGTTTGATGATTATGCGGGCCGCCCTGCAGTCCCGGAATAATTGACCGGTCAATCAGCGTTGGCAAGTTTTCCTCCGAGCGCTCAACTGCTTTGAGCGGGTTTGATGGCTTGCCATTGCACAATATCATCGCTCCTCTTGGGCCACGTAAGGTTTTATGGGTGGTTGTAGTTATGACGTGAGCAAAGCCAACTGGTGACGGATGTTGATCAGCAACAATTAAACCGGCGATATGTGAAACGTCGGCTACCAGCCAAGCTCCACATATATCAGCAATTTGCCTAAGCTTTTTCCAATCAAAAATTCGCGGATAAGCAGTGGCACCAACAAAAATAAGTTTAGGCTTTTCTCGACTGACAAGATCGGCCATTTCCTCGTAATCTAGGTAGCCGTCACGTCCAGTATGGTATTGTACGGAGTTATAGACAGTTCCCGAGAAGTTGACCTTAAGGCCATGCGTCATGTGGCCACCATAGTATAGATGCATTCCCATAATAGTGTCTCCAGCATCGACTAGTGCAAAATAAACGGCTAGGTTGGCTGGAGAGCCAGAGTAAGGCTGGACATTAGCGTGGCTAACCCCAAATAAAGCTTTGGCTCGGTCGCGGGCCAGATTTTCGACTTGATCAACAATTTCACAGCCGCCGTAATAGCGTTTCCCAGGATAACCCTCTGAATACTTATCTGTTAGGCGCGAACCGAGAGCCTGCAGAACATCAACAGAGGTATGGTTTTCGCTCGGGATCATTTCCAGACCGTGGCGTTGTCGCTGCGTTTCTGCGTCAATTAATTTTTGAACTACCTTGTCTTTCATCTCCTTGATACTCCCTGGTTTCTATCATTTTAACCTAAAAACTCTAAGACTTAGTGATTTATGTTAAGTATTCTAGCAATTCCGGTTTAATAAGTTATAATACAAAATATCGAACAGCAAAAATAAAAACACTTGAAAAGGATATATCATATATGGTATACTCACCAGGTTATGCCAAATACTAATGAGAAAATTGGCAATTTAATCTCTCAAATAAGGCAAGAAAAGGGACTTACACAAGTAGCCTTCGCCAAGCGACTTGGTACTAGTCAGTCAGCCGTAAACCGAATTGAGCACGGTAAACAGAACCTTAGTCTAGAAACACTGGGACGTATTAGTGATGTATTAAATAAGCAGATTGTTAGTCTTTCCGGACAAGCAGTTAGTCTACTTATCGAAGGTGGACATGAACTTCACGGTGAGATTACTGTTAAGACGTCAAAAAATGCCGTGGTTGGTCTAATATGCGCCAGCCTTATTAATAGGGGTACGACCCGAATTAAAAAAGCGCCACGAATAGAAGAAGTTAATCGTTTAGTTGAGGTACTTCGCAGTATTGGCGTGACCGTCAAATGGAGTAGTGACGGTGACCTCGAAATCCACCCTCCAAAAGTCTTCAATCTTGAAAATATGGATAAGGCCGCCGCCAGAAAAACCCGCAGTGTAATTATGTTTATCGGTTCACTGATGCACCACATTAACAGCTTCAAGATCCCCTACGCCGGTGGCTGTGAATTGGGCCGTCGTACGGTATTACCACACCTCTATGCCCTAGAGGAGTTTGGTGTCGACATTTTCACTAAAAGCGGTCACTACAACGTTAATGTATCTAAACATCTGCCGAAACGTTCAGTCGTTCTTTACGAATCTGGTGATACGACAACAGAAAATACCTTAATGGCCGCCGCTGGTTTTGAGGGAGAGACAGTTATTAAGATGGCTAGTGCTAACTATTCAGTCCAGGATCTTTGTTTCTTCCTCCAGAAACTTGGCGTAAAGATCGAGGGAGTCGGCACGACAACGCTCCGAGTCCACGGTCTTAAGAATATTAAGAAGAATGTCACTTACGCACCATGCGAGGACCCTGTTGAAGCAATGACTTTTATTTCCGCAGCTGTGACCACTGACTCGAGCATAACCATTCGACGTGTTCCTCTTGATTTTATTGAATTAGAGTTACTAAAACTTGAGAAAATGGGCCTACATTATAAGAGATCTGAGCCATACAAAGCCGACAACGGTAAAACTGATCTTATAGATATTACGATTCAAAAACATCATGGTGACCTAAATGCTGCTGAGGAAAAACTATACGGACGTCCTTTCCCTGGCCTCAATATTGATAATCTTCCTTACTTCGTTCCAATTGCGGCAGTCGCTAAGGGGCGAACTCTAATCCATGACTGGGTTTATGAGGATCGAGCCTTGATGTACACAGAAATGAAAAAAATTGGTGTTGACTTAGAGCTGGCTGATCCACATCGAGCCTTCATTAATGGCCCAACCCGTTGGCGAGCGGCAGACTTAGTCTGCCCCAGTGGTATTAGACCGGCCGTAATGCTGCTAATCGGTATGCTAGCTGCCAACGGCGTAAGCACTCTACGGAATGTTTATACAATAAATCGAGGCTACGAAGACTTAGCGAATCGCCTAAACAGTATTGGTGCGCACATTACTGTTTTACATGAGCTCTAAAGCACAGATGATATAATGCCCTGATGACGCGGGTGTCGTATAGTGGCTAATATGCTAGCCTTCCAAGCTGGAGACGCGAGTTCGATCCTCGCCACCCGCACCAGCCCCGGTAGCTCAGTTGGATAGAGCAGGAGACTTCTAAGCTCAAGGTCGGGGGTTCGAATCCCTCCCGGGGTACCATGCACGTCTTTAGTTATTGAAGATTAGCACATACTTGACTATTTTTACTCTTATCACCCCTATTGACTTATAATCTGTTTCATGGTATTATACTCTATATGTCTTCACCCCATGACCGCACTACAGGTAATCAATACCCACGCTTTGAAAATCTAGGCGTCAGCTTCCCTATGCCTGAGAGGATCATGATAGCCGACACTGATAGACTGCTCAAAGAAACCGTTTTTGCTACGCCCGAAGTTATCGCTGAGCGGGGAGTTGCATTTGACGAACAATGGCCAGAAAGATGGAGGCAAGATCGGATAAAAACTATATTTCAGTCCGAAAGATCCGAAAGCCCATTTGCTAAATATTCTTCACAGGGATGGAAAATACATATTGCATATGGGCGAGGTAGAGAAAGAGAAGTCTCGCGCTTCCTATTTCAGTCGGGGTTATACTTCAAAACTCAGGCGGGTATTGGAACATGGTTCAACGGAACACACGAGTCTGGTTCAACAATATACGTTGGCAGCGAGCCAGCCATGGAGCAGGTCGCTCAACATATTCAAATATTAGGTTCAGTACTGACTGATGGGCCAAGCACAGAGCTCTCTTTTAAATCAGGAGAGAAATTACGTATACGAAATGGAAGTGGGTCAGATATTGAGGTTTTACCAAAAATTTTGGCAAGGTTTGATGTAGCTAAAACACCGCATGGTTGGGCTTCGGGTACTGGCAAGTATGCCGAGCACGGTCTCCCTAGTTGGGTAGTGGCATTCGGCATTCCCGGTGGATTGCCGTTATTAAAAGACGACAACGAACACCTAAGTAGACTGGAAGGAAATAGTGTAGACCCGAATGATCTTGTTGACGTGTATTCTACAGCTCAAAAACGAGCACAGGCTGAGCTAGTGTCTGACTTTGGCGAACACTTTGTTTTGGGCTACACGAGGCTTCTGGAAAGAGTCAGTACATCAGAATAGTTTTGGAACGAGCAACACTTTAGGCATTATAAAAACTCGATTCAAGATTAGGTGACACCATTCAAAACTGTCTGAACTACGCCTAAAGTAACACACCAGCTAACCTTAAGAAGTTATATATTGTCTTAACCTTATTAAGATTAAGATCAGACTTTGAATTCTGTTATTATCCTTGTAGACTTAGAGTCTGCAAGAATATAATTACGCCGTTACGGCGGGAGTAGCTCAGTTGGTTAGAGCGCTGGATTGTGGCTCCGGAGGCCGTGGGTTCAAGTCCCATCTCTCGCCCCAGATTTTAAGGTTTATATCTGGTTTTTACCGTCAAATAGAGCCGAAACAGAGCCGCCGGCAAAGACCGCTCTGATGGCATCGGCAATCAGTGGAGCTATGCTTAGTACTGTAGTCTTGTCAGATTTAATGTTTTTTGGCACCGGCAGAGTATTGGTGAAAATTACCTTCGAAATGGGTGAATTATTAATGTTTTGTATGGCAGGATCAGACAAAACTCCATGTGTGGCCACGCCATAAATGTCTTTAGCTTTGTTAGCCATCAGAATATCAGCTGCCGTACACAGAGTACCGGCAGTGTCAATCATATCGTCAACAATTAAACAGATCCTACCTGTAACGTCACCAATTAAGTAGCGCGCTTCAACACTATTTTTCTTGTTTGAAGAACGCTGTTTATGGATTATGGCAATCTCACAGCCAAGATCCGAGCCATAACGTTCAGCAGATTTTACACGGCCGGCGTCTGGTGAAACAATGACCAGGTCCTTAGTATCAAAATTTTTCTTAATGTAATCGCATATAATTGGTCGAGCGATTAGATGGTCAAAGGGTCCATTAAAAAACCCTTGTATCTGACCAGCATGTAAATCAACACTTATCATCCTGTCTGCCCCAGCTTGGGACATAATATCAACCACCAAACGCGCCGTTATCGGCTCGCGACCGACGGACTTACGGTCTTGGCGAGCATAGCCCAGGAAGGGACAAACTGCGGTGATCGATCGAGCCGAAGCTCTTTTAGCGGCGTCGATCATTATAGCCTGCTCCATTATGGCTTCATTTACATTAGCACTATGGGTTTGGATTATAAAAACATCACTATCACGAACCGATTCACCTAGCCGGCAACTTATTTCGCCGTTGGCGAAGTTACTAAGTTCGGAGGTGTGAATTGACACGCCTAGTAACTTAACAACCTCTTTTGCCAATTCCGGGTGGGATCTCCCGCTCATGATTTGTAAGCGATGTGGCGCCACATTAATCATTGGTTTAGTGTAGTTGATCGTATTCGCTAGGTCTAGTGGATTGTTCGGTAGTAGTGTTTTAAGTGTACGATCCATTATAGTTGCCGCCGGTTTTGAAAAACTCGATGACCGATATCGGAACGATATTGCATGCCGTGAAAATGGACGCCCTCGGTCCCAATGGCCGAGTTAGCCGCTTGGGAAGCTAACTCAAGACTTGAACCTAAACCGGTTACAAACATAACGCGGCCGCCACTACTAAGTGTGTTATCATCGTCTTTCTTGGTGTTACCATGAAATAACAGCACGTCATTGTACGACTTGTCTAATCCATAAATAGTCTGATTTATTAGTGGTTGAGCGGGATAATTAGCTGATGCTAGACAGATCGTTATAGCGGCGCCGCGGATCTCGGTTGGTAGTTTATAATCGGCCAGTGCGCCGCTAGCGGCGGCCGACAACATTTCGTAGATATCGACATCATTTTGAACTAGAACTGGAATGATTACTTCTGTTTCGGGATCACCAAAACGAGCATTATATTCAATAACAACCGGGTCTCCGTCTACTTCTTCGGCTAGCATGAGCCCCATGTACAAGACTCCTTGATAGGGATTTCCTTGGGCCAACATACCGGTAATTGTTTTTTTGGCAATGTCAGCTATCTTGCCCCATTGGCTATTGCCCAACATCCATTCCGGCAAAGGAGTATACGCCCCCATACCACCGGTCATCGGACCTTTATCTCCAACCCCAATACGCTTATGATCCTGAGTAGCTATGGGAATAATTTTAAAATTTTTTCCATCGCTTAGCACAAAGATTGATACTTCCGGGCCGTGATAGCGTTGCTGAACAACCAACTTGTTGCCAATGCCATCAACTTCGCCACTGACTATATCTTTTACTGCTTTTTTGGCTTCAGCGTTACTATCGGGCAAAAACACCCCCTTACCCCCAGCTAAGCCATCGGCCTTGATAACAACTTCGCTGAAACCACCAAGAGATTTAATGGCAGCCAGAGTGCTTTTTTCGTCAGATGTAATTTTGGAAGGTGGTAGCGGAACACTGTTTTGCTTCATAAATTCAGTTGCGAAGGACTTGCTTCCCTCTAAGCGAGCGGCAGCCTTACTGGGCCCAAAAACAACAATGTTTTTTTGCCTTAAGTCATCAGCCAGGCCACTTACAACCGGTGCATCTGGACCAATCACAACAAGGTCAATCTTACGGTTCAAGCAAAATTGGGCTGTATCCTCTTGTTTAATTTCTACGTTACTGACCTTGCTAAGTATTGCCGTGCCAGCATTGCCGGGTGTGATGAAAACTTGCTCTACGACCGACGAAGCGTTCAGACCGTAGCAAAGAGCACTCTCACGGCCACCCCCGCCCACAACTAATATTCGTTTACCCAATCTATCTATCCTGCTTAATCTTGTGTAGATACTGCTGGCGAGCGAGAATAAAATTATAAATATCGGTCGGTAAATAGCGCTTTTCGGTCGACTTAACTCTTTTAAACAGACTAGCGGCAGTATCGGCTGATTTAACAGCGACACGGTGTTCGGCAATTGTTGGTCCCATGTCGTAGTCTTCAGCTACAACATGAAGTGTCTGACCACCGTAAGGCAGTCGCTTTAGCAGAACGTGGTCTTGCACAAGCTTCCCATATAGGCCTTTGGTTTCCGGCAGTAAACCAGGATGCGTATTGACCATACGAGCATCATAAACACTGCTGTAATCTGGGCGCCAGCCGTAGCTCTGTACCAACTTAGGGCCCACTTTTTTCATGTAGCCCATAAGTACAATTAGTTCAAATTTACCCTGTTCGAGAATTTTAGCTATGGCTGTTTGTTCGGCGATTGTTTGGCTACCAGGCTTTAGCACTTCATCTTTTCGAACTGGATGCGTCTTACTATTAATAAGCCGGCAATCAATATTAAGACCAAACTTCTTATTAAGACGGGCAATCCGGCGGAAAATTCCAGCGTCCTCTTGGTTGCAAATTACCAAGCCAACTTTGCCGGCAATCTTACCGCTTATAGTAGCAAGAATAAAGGATTCGGCAGTCGTACCTTCACCAGAGGCCAGAATGGCTATTTTGGGATCTGACTTACGTGTCTTAGTAGGTCGAGAACGTATAGGTTTTGTTGAGTGCGCACCATGGTCGAGTTGAGTTGGTAAATCTTTCACCCGAGCGCCAATCGATATCGGGTATACACCGTTAAAACAAGAGGTAGAGAAGCGGCTGGCAGGAAGACCAGTAGCACGAATCATGCCCTCATAGGACAAAAAGTGTAATGATGTAGCCCCGGCAAAGTCTCGCAGTTCTTCATTGTTCATGCGTACAGAAATTAATTCATCTGGCTTAGGGGTATTGATACCGTAAAAGTCGGGATATCGAACCGGCGGTGACGTAATTACCATATGTACTTCTTTGGCGCCAGCCTCATAGAGCATGGCAACCACTTGACGAACAGTGCTGCCGCGGACGATGGAATCATCAACCAGAATGACTCTTTGACCTCTCACAGTTTCAACCGATGGGTTAAGTTTCATTTTCAAGTCACGTTCGCGTAGTTGAGCAGTAGGTCTTATAAAAGTACGATGTATATATCGATTTTTAATCAGTCCGATTTCTAGCCTGACCCCCGTAGCTTGCGAATAACCCAATGCTGCTGGAATTCCTGAGTCTGGGACTGGCACGACTATGTCAGCGTCAATCGGAAATTCTTTGGCCATCTCCTGACCAAATCGTTTTCTCACGTCACCAACCCGCTTACCTAGCATCAAACTGTCAGGCCGAGCAAAGTATACGAATTCAAAAATATCAAGTTTTTGTTGTCCTTTGACTATCTGCTTCGAAGTCAACCCATCATGGTCTATTATCACAAGCTCGCCTGGACGAACATCACGTAATAGTGTCGCACCAATAGTATCAAATGCACAGGTTTCAGAAGCAACGACATAACCATCCTCCAGTTTCGCTATAGACAGTGGTCGAATACCGCATTTATCTCTAAATGCTACAACACAGTTGGTGTCCATAGCGACTGCTGAAAAAACACCGGTAAATAGAGGGTAGGCTTTTTCAATGGCCCCGGCGAGATTAAGTCCATTTTTTAAGTAGAAACCAATCGCCGCGAACATCATTTCCGAGTCATTCATTTCGTGTATTGAAATATTGTGCCGGCGTAGAAAGCTCTCCAAAATAGTAGTATCAGGAATATTACCGTTGTGGGCAAAGGCAACTTTGAGCTTAGTGTCAAAAAATGGTTGGTTGAATCGACTATCTCGACCACCCGATGTCGAGTAACGATTATGGCCAATGGCCATGTGACCGGGTAGTTTGTCTAAATCTTCTTCATGATAGACGGTTGCAACCAAGCCCGTACCGCTGTGACCATAGATTTTTTTGCCGTCAGAACTGACGATTCCTGAACTCTCTTGACCACGGTGCTGGAGTGCCCACAAGCCATAAAAGGTGGTACGCGCTCCCTCTAAACCTACTCCGTACAGACCGAAGACAGCGCATTTTTCTCTAAGTTGATCAGTGATGTTAATGGATGGAATAGTATAAAACCCTCGTTTACAGGTTGGTTTACTCCCGGCCTAGGTTTTCTAACTTGTACCGTGTTAATTCTATCGGTTAATGATTAATATAAGTCTATAGTCTAAAGGTCTTTTAAAACCTCTGTCTATGTATCCATTCTAAGCACTTAAAACCAGACTGACAAGTCTAAATGGATAACAAACTAATCCCTACGGCGTCAATAGTATGTTGTAAAATTATCCGTAACTTGAGTATCTACTCCATCAATCGCTGATCGTAATAATCGGGTTATAGCCAATAAACAGTCCTGTTTCAACAACCCCCATAATTGTTTTTAATCTACTTTCCATGTCGTTCTCAATCTTGCTCAGTTTAACATCAAGGATAAGGTTGCCGTTTTCAGTTATTACCGGCCCGTCTTTTGCTAGTGCCTGCCGTAATTTAATGTCAATAACGCTACTAAGCTTGCTCAGTTCTTGATGCACAATGTGGATTGCATCCGGATTAATTTCGACTGGTACCGGAAATTTGCTTCCAAGCCTAGTTACCATTTTAGACGAATCAATTACAATGTAGCTTTCCTCACAAGCCTTCATAAGTATTTTTTCTTTTAGTAGGGCACCGCCTCGGCCTTTAATTAAGTTCGATTTGTGGTCAACTTCATCAGCCCCATCAAATGACCATGTTGGGCGCTCTACCCTTAGCGAGGTGGTGTGTATAGCTAAGGCAGAACAGACGAGCTCCATTTCAATTGAAGTCGGTATTGCCCTAAACTCTAGACCTTCTATATCTCGGCGCTCAGCAAGTGCTTTAAGAGTCAGGAAACTTGTTGAGCCGCTGCCAACGCCTACTACATCACCATTCTTTAAACGCGCAGCAATTTTAGCGGCAGCTCGCTCTTTTTGTTGACGGTTGGAAATATCCCGGCCCCAAACTGCCTCAGCGTCTTGCTTATTCTCTAAACTGACCATTTTTAGCAACCCTCATATAGCTGAATTATACCACTCAGGGATAATCGACTTAGCTTAGTGATGGGCTTGGAATATAATGTAGAGGAGTATTGTCATTATTCTGACATCCTCTGTAGGGTGGTCTCGATAATTCAAATATAATAAATGGACCAAATGAAAAGATTATTCCGATTTTTCTTAAAATATAAGCTATTTGGTATAGCACTGATAGCTCTTGTGGTCAGCCTGGTGCTGCACTTCACCCATTACCGTTGGGTTTCAGCCTGGGTTCTGAGCGTTTCTGCTATTGGTGAGGTTATCCCCTTGCTTTGGGGTATGTGGCAGGATCTTCGCGACGGTACTTACGGAATTGATCTTCTAGCCGCAACGGCAATTGTTAGTTCGGTCATAGTTAGACAGGATTGGGCAGCGATCGTCATAGTTTTAATGTTGACTGGAGGAGAATCGTTGGAGGACTACGCCGAAGGTCGGGCCCGTACCGAACTTAACGCCTTGCTTTCAAGTGCTCCTCAATTGGCTCACGTCCTCCGTAACCAAAAAATTTCCGACGTTAAGGCTTCGGAAGTAGCAGAGGGTAATAAAATCGTAATTCGTCCAGGTGAAGTAGTTCCGGTCGATGCCATCATAGTTGAAGGCAGTTCCAGCTTTGATGAATCAAGTCTAACAGGAGAAAGTCTGCCTCAAGAGAAGACAGTTAACGCCGAACTATTGAGCGGTTCAGTAAATCTTGACGGGGTTATTACCGCACGAGCGCTTAGACCAGCTTCGGAAAGCCAGTATGAGCAAATTATCAAGTTGGTCAAGGCAGCAAGTAATAATCAATCTCCATTTGTGCGTTTGGCCGATCGCTATAGTATTCCGTTCACCGTCGTATCATTCATCATTGCAATCGGCGCCTGGGTTTTAGGTCATCAAGCTATCCGATTTGTCGAAGTTTTAGTAGTTGCGACTCCTTGCCCACTAATTCTAGCAGCTCCGATTGCCGTTATATCTGGTATGAGTCGTGCCGCCAAACAAGGAATTATTATAAAGACAGGTGCAGCATTGGAGAAGCTGGCAGAGGCCAGAACTATTGGTTTTGACAAAACCGGCACCCTCACCGACGGTAATGCGCAAGTAAAGGAGATTAAGACTTTTGGAAAGTTCGACTCAAAGGAAGTTTTAATAACTTCGGCAGCTGTTGAACAGGGTTCAAATCATATCTTGGCCAAGGCTATAGTTAGAGAAGCTATCAAAAGAAAGCTCAAGACTGCCAAGGCAAAGAAGGTCACAGAATTTTCTGGGACTGGGCTTATGGCGAATGTTGGTGGCAAAACTATAATTGTTGGACGCTTAAGTTTGATGCGTCAGCACTCTGTGGTATTACCAAAAAATTTCAAGGCAGAGTCTTTTTTAGACACAGTTACTTATGTGGCAATCAATCAACAACTAGCTGGACTGATTACTTTTGAAGACAAGATTCGTCCGGAGTCGAAGCATACACTCAAAAGTCTTCGTGATCTTGGTCTTAAAAACATATTACTTATATCTGGTGACAGTAGCAGTAAATCTCAAGCCGTTGCCAAACAGCTGGGCATAGACCAAGTTTTTGCTGAAACTCTGCCAGCCGATAAGTTGCGGATCATCGAGGATGTTGCCGAGAGACCGGTGGTGTTTGTTGGAGATGGGGTTAATGACGCGCCCGTTTTAACAATCGCTGACGTTGGAATAGCGCTTGGCGCGCGTGGCCAGACAGCCGCTAGTGAGTCAGCGGACATGGTTATTATGCTGGATGATCTTGAGCGCGTAGCCACTGCGAGAGAGATTGCTAAAAGAACCTTCTTTATAGCCCAACAAAGTATTATCGGCGGAATACTACTGAGTGTTGTCCTGATGTTCGTCTTCTCAACTGGAAGATTCCTACCAGTTTACGGCGCAGTGATCCAGGAGTTGGTTGATGCACTTGTAATATTTAATGCTCTTAGAGCTCATGGCCCGTTCAGCCGACGCCTACCTAAATTGAAAAACGAGAAGCTAGTGCCAGCGTAAGCCAAGTGCCACAATCAACGGTACAAACAAATTATCCGTTCCGTGAACAGCAATATTTTCTGTAGCCGTGGTGAGAAGTGGCAGCCAAGCAACAATGCTCCAGCTGGCCTGGCCCCACTCAACTCCAACAAAGACCAATATCAGGGTGGAAACTATCAGAAACGTCAGACTGCCAACAACACTCTTAGGATCACCAAATATTTGATACCTTAGTCCGTGGCCAAAGTGAGAACCGAATATTGCAGCTAAACCATCGGCCAGGCTTAGATGGAGCATTGCCGCTGCGAATATCCATCTGGTGTGGACAGTCAATGACAGTAGCCCGATGGCAACTGCAAATAATAGTTCCCCCCAAGTCGAGCGATCAACACTGTGGATTGATTTAAATAGCTTCGTTTTGAGTGATATTAAGACAACAACTATGAAAGCTATACTAATTAACTCAATCGACAGCCAGCTCATAAAAAGCGGCCAGAAGGCCACAAATACCCCAACCACGATATGTATCAACTTACGAGTTATCTCTGATGATAGAATTTTTTTTCGCCATAAGTATTCAGAAAAAATCAGCAATATAAAGACTGCAGTAACAGCTAGAAGAGGAGCTATCATGTAGCTATTCTAACCCCCGCCCCACTAAAGCAATAGTCCAGTAATAAATCCTTGTCATGGTCGGGGTGGGCGGACTCGAACCGCCGACCTCAGCGTCCCGAACGCTGCGCGCTAGCCAACTGCGCCACACCCCGTCTGTAATCCAGTCGGGGTTATTATATCAGATCATTTTTGCTTAATCGGATCACTTATAAAGTATCTGCCCACTTACGAGCCTGTGGCTATTATTCATGGTCGGGGTGGCCGGACTCGAACCGGCGACCTCTGCGTCCCAAACGCAGCGCGCTAGCCAACTGCGCCACACCCCGTGTAACTGATGCATTATAGCCAAAAAAGGAGTGGCAGACCAGCGTATAATCTGTTTGGAGCAGTTATTTAACTACCTGGATTTGCTTTATTGTCTTGGATAGTCCTGTTTGTTCGTCAATATCGATCAGCACTGCATTGAACTGTAGGCGTCCTTTTGTCTCCAAAATATTGCGCCCCGGCTTACCATCGCGCCACCGCCCAATGACCACGTTAAGCTCAACGCCAAGGCTTGAATCTAATGAACCGCACATACCGACATCGGTTATATGCGCAGTCCCCTTTGGCAAAATCATTGCATCAGCTGTCGGTACATGCCAGTGATCGCCTATAACTGCCCCAACTCGACCATCGAGATAATAACCAATGACTTTCTTTTCACTTGAGAAATCACCGTGGAAATTTACTATGGTGGTCAATTTATCAACACCAGATTGAGTCTCCAAAATATTGTCGATAACGTCAAGGGGATTATCTTTGGGTTTATCAGAATCTTTACCAACTATTTGTCCGAGTAGACTAATAATTAAAATCTTGCCTTTGGCTGATTTTAGATATTTATAGCCCAAACCTCTCGTGCCGCTTGGGTAGTTTGCTGGACGAATTATTGGCTTATCGGGGTCGTCTAAAAACGGTATTATGGCCTCGTCAAACAGAGTCCAGTTACCACCCGTAAAAAAGTCTATGCCAATGTTTTGTAGCGTTCGGAAATCTTTGGGGGTAATACCCTTACCGCTAGAAACGTTTTCGGCTTGAGCAATAGTTGCGTCAACTTTATGCTTGGACTTCAGCTCTGGCAGTAGCTGGGAACATATTTTTATTCCCGCATCGCCCATGATGTCGCCTATGTAAAGTGCGATCACGGAGTTATTCGTTCCTTAAGCCAAGCCGGCAGAGGCTTACCAAATAACATCTCCGGTATTTGAGAAATATTCTCTTTGGTACTTAGCTTAATGCCTGGGTACTCGGCAGCATAAGCTATGTTTAAACTACCAAATACAGCTTGGGACCACGGTAGGCCAATGCGAGCAGCAGCATCACGTACAGCCGCTTCACTTAATCCTTCAACTTTAGTGAAAGACTTAAGCCAGGGCCATTCATCAAGCATAATGTCGACACTACCAAGTCTCCAGACCTCCCGGCGAGACTCCTGCAAAGCATAAATCTTCAAACCAACTTTTTTAAATAGCTCAACAGTTTTTTCAAAATCACTAGTTACTACTTCAATCTCTCGACTGTAGCCCCGTTGTCGTTCAACAGTTTCTTTATAAGTTAGGGTAACTCTGTCGCCGTCATCGCTTATTCTAAGCCAACCCTCTTTATTGTGTTCCAGACGTCGATTAGGATAATCTAGGATAACTTTTTTTGTAAGCCGCATGGGAGTGACTAACTCGGCTTTTTGACTTTCCAGACGTTTGCGAATTTCACGATGTTCAGTAGCTAAAAACTTAGCTTCAATTTCAGGCCTCATAGTTCAATTTTAGCAGGACTAAACTACTTGGCGAATTCTATAGCTCGGGTTTCTCGAATGACATTAACTTTGATAGTTCCAGGATACTGCATTGTAGACTCGATTTTTGTAGCGATATCTCTGGCTAGTTTTATGGCCGTCAGGTCGTCAATTGACTGTGGCTTCACGAAAACGCGGACTTCTCGACCGGCACTAATCGCGTAAGCTTTATCAATCCCATCAAAACCAGTGGCGACGTTTTCTAAGTCTTTCATTCGTTCAACAAAGTTTTCGGCAGATATATTTCTTGCTCCTGGTCTTGAAGCACTAACGGCGTCGACTACTCTCACAATTAGAGCCTCAACGGTTGTCGCTTCAACGTCATCATGGTGAGCTTCAGCAGCGTGGGCTACTTCTTCAGGAGCACCATACTTACGAAGCATCTCACCGCTGATGTGATGGTGCTTTCCTTCCATTTTATGAGTTAAAGCCTTACCTAAGTCATGTACCAGGGCGGCGTATTTGGTTGTTTTTACATTGGCGCCGAGCTCTTCGGCAATCATACCAGCTAAGTGCGACATTTCGACGCTGTGTTTTAGGACGTTTTGTCCGTAACTGGTGCGGAATCTTAGCTCTCCGAGTAGCTGCAGAACCTCGCGTGGGATTCCAACAATTCCAACCTCTCTAGCGGCGTCTTCACCGGCACGGATAATTTCTTTCTGTACTGCAGACTGGGCCTTTTCAACCACTTCTTCAATACGGGCTGGGTGAATTCGTCCATCTTTCATTAACATTTCCAAGGATTGTCTGGCAACTTCACGGCGAACTGGGTCAAATGAACTAAGGACAATATAGCCAGGAGTGTCGTCTACCATAATGTCGACACCGGTAGCCCGCTGCAGAGCCTGAATGTTTCGACCCTCTTTACCAATGATACGTCCCTTCATCTCCTCGTCCTCTAGCTTCACACTAGTAACTTCACTGGCCATTCGTTCCATAGCAGCCGTGATTATTACTGCCGCCTGATCCTCAGCGTCTTCCCTTGCGTCATTTTGAAGCTTAGACACTAAACCAGTTAGGTCATTCTTAATATCCCGCTCAGTCATGGCCATAAGCTTCTCGGCAGCATCCTGCTTGGTGAGTTTCGCAATCTTTTCTAATTTATCTTGTTGCTTAGTACGTATATCTTTAATGTCGTTTTTCAACTGCTCTACTTCTCCCTCAGACTTGCGTAGGTATTCAGTTCGTTTATCTAGATCATCCAACTTTTTGTCAAAAGACTCTTCGCGTTGAATTAAACGCTGCTCAAGTTCTTTAAGCTCTTTTCGTCGATCTTGCTCGACTCGTCGAGACTCATCGCTAGCCTTGGCGGCTTCGTTGCGAGCATCTTCGATAAGTTTAGAGGCCTCTTTTTTAGCCTTCGTTAGTTCTTTATTTGCCTGATCTTCTGCGTTACCTAGCTTTTTATGAGTTAGAGCCGAATTGGCACCAAAACCAACACCAAGTCCCACCACAGCCAAAACTATGGAAATAACATCCATTTTTGTGTCCTTTCTATCGTACAGAACAGCCGCTGGCGTCGCTTTCACTTCTCTAGCCAATTTTCGCGAATGATCTGGAAATCGAATTAAATATTAGAAATTAATGGTTGTAGTTTGGAGTTGCTCCCAAAACTTGCAATTCCACAAATAACTATAGCCTTTGGTCTTATTTTTCGCAACTTCGAGGGGTTTCTGTCTCTAGTGTTTGGGTAGGGTTATATGGGGTGGGGAACCATACTCGGGTAACGCCACTTTTTCGTTTTTGCCAGCCAATAATTTAGACAGACCTACTTCTATCCAATTTTCCCCAGCCGAAGCAGTAATCGGAATATCAAGTCCATAGGCCAGGGCATTGCCAGCGCTAAGACCAATCCGAAGGCCGGTAAAACTACCGGGACCCTTAAAACAAACTATACCGCCTAAGTCTTTGAGATCTTTACCTTGGTCTTTAAGAAGTTGATCAATTTTTAGATGGATCGTTACCGATAGCTGTCGATCGGCATTCCACTTTTCATATACGAGACTTTTGTCGTTTAAAAATAGTCCAATTTCGGCTTCTGGCTTATCGCTTCTAATTGTTAGTACTAACATGGTTTACTCCTTGAAAATGTAGTCAAGTTGTTTTGGGTAGGTTATTTTTATTCCCCGATGTGACTCATCCTTGGTAGCAAATCGGATTATCAATCGCTGGCTAGGTAGTACATCGTGGGTGACGTCGGCCCACTCAATAACAATCACGTTATTTCTATCAAGTACTAGTTCCTTGATTTCATGGCTCATAATACCAGCCTCGGCTAGGCGATAGAAATCCAAATGGTGAAGAGATAGCCTCCCTGCTTTATACAAACGACTAATAGTAAAGGTTGGGCTGGCAACATGATCAAGGCTGCCCATACCTTTTGCTAGTCCACGAACAAAAGTTGTTTTGCCACTGCCAAGATCGCCTACTAGTTCTAAAACTTCGCCGCCCTTAAGCTGTGCGCCAATGCGCTGTCCGAGTTGTTCGGTGGTTTTTGGACTAGACGATCTTGTCTTAAACTCAGTCGAGCTGTTCATTACATCATTATATTATCTAAACAGACGTTTTTAAGCGATTAATGCTGCATTGCCTTGAGTTATACTGTGTGTATTATGCTTAGGCTTTCGCAAGCTCTTATTAACCGCCCGGTGCTGTCGCTCCGATTGGGCAATCAAGTGGCTACCGCAACTGCTCCTATTATTAATCCAAATAACCTTAAAATTGAAGGTTTTTACTGTCTGGATCGTTATGAAAAAAATAAGAACCTGATACTGCTTTACAGCGATATTCGCGAAGTTATTCCGAAGGGTTTTGTCGTCAATGATCATGAAGTCTTGAGTGAGCCAGGTGAGCTTCTGAGACTTCAAGAAATCATGAAGATTAAGTTCGAACTTAATGGTAAACAGGTTGTTACTGTTAGCGGCACAAAACTAGGAAAGGTGAGTGACTATGCGACTGAGGAGAGCAGTTTCTATGTGCAGAAATTATACGTCACACAATCACTCGTCAGAAACTTTACCGGCGGCAGCTTAATAGTTGACCGTAACCAGATAGTAGAAATCACTAATCGTCGAATAATTATTCATGATTTACAACAAACCGTTCCGGCTAGAGCTGCGGCACCAGCTTAACCAGTATTAAGGGCGTCCTTAATGTCACTATAGTGAAAGCCCTGACGAGCGAGGTACTGCATTAACTTTAGGTCGTCTTGAAACTTCGTTTGTCGACGTTTGCTTTCAATTAATTCTAGCAGCACAGCCCGATCATCTGTGGGGTCTTGTTGAAGTGCCTCTTCGATATCCTCTGTCGCAACTCTCTTAGCACGGAGTTCGGAAATTAAACGCCGCCGCGAAACAGGCTTAAGAAGACGTCGGTTTTCGACCCATTTTTTAGCAAACACTCTATCATTTATTAAATCTTTATTGCTTAACTTGTTAAGTATAACCTTGTTGAGTGGGGCAGGGCAGTTTCTTAACTTAAGATAGATCTCCACCTCCCAACGGCTACGTGGACGAATCGCCAGATAATTTAGAACTTTGTTATAAAAATTGTCTTGTTCGGCTCTCTGTTTGAGTTCCCCAAACTCAGCCTGACTTAACTCTTGACCGACAGCCAGCTTACTTTCTAGAAGACCAATATCACTTAGAGACAGGCTATACTTGCCATCTATAAAGATGGAGTAGCGGCCAGAGCGTTTTACTTGCTGCTGTATCGCCGTTACTTTCATTACTAGTAATTTACGCTTCTTTAGCTGCTGCTTCGCGTACTTGTTTAGCGATTTCTTCCATTTCTTTGGGGTGGTCAGTTAGGTACTGTTTTGCAGCTTCTCTACCCTGTCCAATTTTTTCACCTTTGTAGGCAAACCAGGCTCCAGCTTTTTCTACAATTCCAGCAGTTGATGCCAGATCGAGAATGTCACCACTTTTGCTTATGCCCTCGTTAAACATGATATCGAATTCAGCTTCGCGGAAGGGCGGAGCAATCTTATTCTTTACAACCTTAACCCGAGTTCTATTGCCTATGGCTCGTTCACCCTGTTTAATTTGAGAAGTTCGGCGGATATCCATGCGAACGCTGGCATAAAACTTTAGGGCATTGCCGCCAGTAGTAGTTTCGGGGTTACCAAACATAACGCCAATCTTCATACGAATTTGGTTAATAAAGATAACGGTGGTTTTTGAACGAGACACAACACCAGTAAGCTTCCTCAAGGCTTGGCTCATTAGCCTGGCCTGTAGTCCCATATGTGAGTCGCCCATTTCGCCTTCAATCTCAGCCCTAGGAACTAGTGCTGCAACTGAGTCTATAACGATAATATCGACAGCGTTACTGCGTACTAAAGTTTCTGTAATCTCCAGGGCCTGCTCGCCGCTATCTGGTTGAGACAAAAGTAGGTTATCAGTATCTACGCCAATCCTCTTAGCATAAGCTGGATCAAGGGCGTGCTCGGCGTCAATAAATGCTGCTGTCCCGCCATTTTTTTGGACCTCGGCTATGGCGTGAAGCGTCAGAGTTGTTTTTCCGGAACTTTCAGGACCGTAAACTTCGATTATCCTGCCTCTGGGTAAGCCTCCGCCCAACGCCAGATCAAGACTTAGACTACCAGTTGGTATTGTTTCAACTTTTGTAGCCGGTGTCTCACCCAACTTCATAATCGAACCCTTCCCGAACTGTTTCTCGATTGTTTCTAAAGCTAGACCAAGCGCCTTAGTCCTACCCTCCCTTACTGCCTTATCGTCAGCCACATTATATCCTTTCAAGACCCCTTATTAATCGTAGCTATATTATAGCAAAACAAAGGTGTAGATATAGCAAAAGCGTAACCATACATAGGCTTTTCTTATATAATGCTTAGGAATATGGGTGAGCGACTAGACCAAAAGTCTGAAATTAAAAAAACTCAAGGCTTAAATCCACCGGTGGCATTAGGTAGCCTAAATCATATAATCTCCAAAGCAGTAAAAGATGGGGCTAGCGATATACACATTGAGCCGCGAGAGCAATTTGTTTGGGTACGCTATCGCATTGGCAACAGTTTACAGCTTGCTACAAAGCTATCGTTGAACAATTTGGAAGCTTTGGTGTCAGCCGGGAAAAAAATGACTGGACTAAGAGTAAGCGAACACCAACAACCCCAAGAAGCCGAGCTTGACATGACAATCAATGGCCAAGATCACCGAATTCATTTGTCCATTATTCCTGTTCTGGGTGGAGAAAAAATGGTCATACATTTAAGTCCCAGATCTTCGAAATTTATTTCACTACAGAACCTGGGCTTCTGGGGAAATAACCTGAGTTTGATTCAGCGGGTCTTGGGCCAGCTGCGTGGAGTCATAACTGTAGCTAGTTCAGATCGTAACAGTGGATCATTGACTCTTGTTGGTATGGTCAACCTTCTTAATCACCCGACAATTAAACTGGCTGCTGTCGGCGACTCAACGATTGATCACCTGCATAGCGCCAGCCGAATTAAGATAGATCCAAGCAAAGGGCTAACACCAGATCGAAGTCTTCGTTTAATACTAAGACAAGATCCTGACGTAATTTTGGTAAGTAATCTTGAGGGTAACGACACCTTAAAAATGATTCTTGAGACAGCGCATAAAAAGCTCGTTTGCGTTAGTCTCTTAGCCCAAGATATTAGCTCACTGCTGCAACGATTATCTAGTATGGCTTTAGAGCCCAGCCTGCTAGCTAGCACGATGCGCGTGGCCGTTAGTCAGACTGTGGTGCGACAACTCTGCAGTCATTGTCGAGAAAGTTACACGCCGACTGCGGCTGTTAAACAGCAGCTTGAACCCCTGCTCGAGATCTTTTCTGCACAACAGCTTCACGACTTAGAAAAACAGGCTCTACAATCTGGACTAGGTTCTGAGATAACCCAGTTGAGCTCTAGCCCAATCGAAATATTGAGACTTTGGCGACCGCGGCAAGGTGGGTGTGAACACTGTGAGCACAGTGGTTTTCAGCGTTACATAACGCTTAATGAGGTCGTAGATACTTCAGATCCCAAAATTCAGAATCTTTTTATCAAGTCTGAGTTGCGCCGAACCCAGATACAAGCCGCAACCCTCAAGGCAAATATGCTACCTAAACACGTCGATGGCTTTATAAAATGTCTTAGAGGTTTAGTATCGATTAACGATGTTTTTGAAGTAGCAAGGATGGGCGGCTACGTTTGAGCGCTTAACTCCGCTATAATCAATCAACAATGATCGCATCAATTCGACAACGCAAGCAAGGATTTACAATAATCGAGTTGCTTATTGTGGCCGTCATCATTGGTATATTGTTAGCCTTGATATTTACTACTTACGCCGGAGTTCGTGAAAAAGAACGTAATACACAGCGTCAAAATGAAATTACCGAGCTCCAAGGCAAATTGGAACTTTACTATGCTGAAAATAGTAAGTACCCAACCCTGGCCGACATGAATAACCCCACCTGGCTGATGCAAAATATGAAATCACTAGACACTAGTAATTTGCGTGATCCCAGTGGTAATGCTGATAAATTGGTGTCTGCACCTACGCCCCATGCCTTTGCCTATATTGTAACCGCTTCGAATGGTTCAACTTGTGACAACATTACGGTAAACTGCGCTGAATACACCTTGACCGCAACTCTAGAAGGCGGCGGCACTTTCACTAAAAGTAGTCTAAACTAATCAATCGGCAAACTGGACTGTGACGAGTCGGGCTTTTTTTCGATTTTTAGGTGTTTATAGGCTTTTGGTGTAGCCTTTCGACCTCTAGGTGTTCTCTCCAATAGACCGATTTGAAGTAAGTAGGGTTCAATGAAGTCTTCAATTGTACCACGCTCCTCGGATATCAGGGCCGCGAGAGTCTCAACGCCAACTGGACCACCCTTATAATTGTCGATTATGGCTCTTAAGAGCAACCTATCGGCAGCATCAAGACCTATTTCATCTATTTCCAGCAACTCCATGGTTTTATGGCTCGTTATTTTGTCTATCATTCCATCGCCGTTAACGTCGGCATAATCGCGGACTCGTTTTAGTAGGCGATTGGCCACTCGAGGTGTTAATCTGGCCCGAGAGGCCAGAGTATTTGCGGCCTCGGCGTTAATCTTGACTCCCAAAATACCAGCAGCACGTCTAATTATCTTTTCTATTTCGTCTGGCTGATAAAATTCGAGTCGATGAATCATGCCAAAACGATCGCGAAGCGGTGCGGCAAGTGCTCCGGTACGGGTTGTTGCTCCGACAATTGTAAACTTCGGCAGATCTAGGCGTACACTTCTGGCACTCGGTCCCTTGCCCAGCATAATATCAAGCTTGAAATCTTCCATGGCACTGTACAGAACTTCTTCAACCGTTCGGTGAAGTCGATGAATTTCATCAATAAATAATATGTCGCCGTCCTGTAAGTTAGTGAGCAGACTGGCCAAATCACCTGCTCGCTCGATAGCCGGTCCACTGGTTATTCTAAGGGCAGCTCCCATTTCGTTAGAGATAACAGTTGCCATCGTTGTTTTGCCAAGCCCGGGCGGACCGTAGAGAAGGATATGATCAAGTGGTTCGCCACGTTTTTTTGCTGCTGCTATGGCTAGCATTAAATTCTCTTTTAGTCGTTCCTGCCCAATATAATTACTAAAGTCGTGGGGTCTTAGGGTCTGCTCCAGCTCTTGGTCACCCTTATTGTCACTGTCATCTACCGCTAAATTAACTATCCGCTCAATCATTATTTAGCCCCCTTCAGAGCCTGACGGATTCTCTCTTCGGTTGGTAAGCTACTATCTACGGTATGCAACGCTGATAGGGCGTCTTGTGGGCTATAGCCCAGACTAATTAGTCCTTTTGCAGCGTCATCCTGTAGAACAATTGTTTCTCCCTGCAATAAACCAGCACTGCCCAAATCTCTACCGGGTAAACCAACCTTATCTTTTAACTCGACTATAACGCGTTCGGCAATACGCTTACCAACACCATTGGCTTGTTGGATAAAACCAACCTGGCCATTAGCAATTGCTGCCTTAACATCACCGGGGCTACCTATACTTAAAATACTCAGAGCCATTCTAGGCCCAACTCCGTTAACTTCAAGAAGTTGTTCAAATAGCCCTTTAGTTTCAAGATGCAAGAAGCCAAATAAATCGTGTAGGCTTTCTCGAATATAGTCATAGACATAGACTTTGACTTCTTGGCCAGTGGTTAAGCTGCCAAAATCGTCATTAGTTACAAAAAGCCCGTAGCCCACACCCTGAACATCTAGAACTACAGTGTCATCTAACTTTTCGCTAACTACGCCTGAGAGTGTGACTATCATCAAATTTATTATCTCATATTAACGGCACAGGTGATGGCAGCTGCCAGAGCGTCAGCACAGTCATCGGGTTTTGGGTTCTCATTCAGACCAAGGATTATTTTTACCATTTCCTGCATCTGCTTTTTATCGGCACGCCCATAACCAGTGAGAGCTTGTTTAATTTGTAGTGGTGTATATTCGTAGAGTTCAAGCTTATACTGCTGGCCAAGCAATAGGACTACGCCGCGGGCTTGAGCCACTGTCATTGCGGTTGTGACATTTTGGGCGAAAAATAGTTTCTCAACTGAGAGAATAGTTGGTTTGAAATCTTCAATAATACTGCGTAGTTCATCGTATATCATCATCAGCCGCTTACTATGGTCTTCTTTTACTGGCGTTCTAATGACCCCGGCGTCAATCATTTTTGACTTACCGTCGATAGAGTCAATGATTCCAAAACCAAGGATACCTGTGCCTGGATCAATGCCCAAAATTCGCATTAGTTTTCCAAAAATTCTTCAGGAATGTCAAAATTAGTGTGCGTAGAAGTAACGTCGCCGACTTCTTCCAAGGCGTCCATTAAACGAATAATCTTGCCAGCAGTTTCGGCGTCCTTAACAGTAACGGTATTGTTGGGTACATATGTGAGTTCGGCTTCGGTGATTGTCAATCCAGACTCTTTGAGACTATCTCTTACCCGACCCAACTCTTTAGCATCAGTGTAGATAATTAACATGTTATCTTCTTCTTGGACGTCCTCAGCACCACTGTCTAGTGCATTTAAGATAACGTCATCGCCTGTTTCATTAACTCTAATTACTCCCTTGCGATCAAACTGGAAAGCTACCGAGCCTTGCTCAGCTAAACGGCCACCGTGTTTTGTAAAAGCCAGGCGTACATCTGGGAGAGTTCGATTTATGTTATCGGTCGCGCACTCAACTAAAATAGCAACGCCACCTGGCCCATAGCCCTCGTACATGACCTCTTGAATTTGCTCACCTCCCAGCTTTCCGCTTCCACGATCAATGGAGCGCTGAATATTGGCGGTTGGCATGTTAGCTGCCTTAGCCTTATCTATTGCCAGTCTTAAGCTAAAATTGCTTTCTGTGTCAGTTCCACTTCTAGCAGCAATAGCAATGGTGTTGCCAAGCTTAGTAAATAATGCACCACGGGCAGCATCCTTAACGCCCTTTTGACGCTTGATCGTAGACCATTTAGAATGACCGGACATAAATTACGAACCTTCGATTAATAAACATTTATATCTGTTATTATACCTTTTTAAGCTAGCTTTTACTATTTAGCTGCGAAACCGCTGACCAAATGCTTTTTATCTTTAATAAAATCCGTATTGCGCCTGTGTTTTATTTGTGCTAATCTACTTCGCAATGCGTAAGAATAGGAATCTCCTAGCATGAAAGCTAAAGGAGATCTTATTTCACAGGACAGCCCTTCGGGGCTGTTTTTTTATGCAGAAATAAACTAAAGGAGGTAAAAAATGGTAAACAACTATAAGGGGGTAGAAGACACCGAGGCCTTCAGTGAAGTGGTCAATAAACTTCGGGAGTTTTGCCTGAAGAAAGGCTTCCGTGAAGTTAGTACCCAGGACAGGTTGAGCATCCTGGCTGCTTGCGAAGATCCAGATACGGTGGCAACCTACAACTATATGGGAGAGGTTTGGCCTCTGCCCCAGACAGGACAGATGTGGTTAGAGTACGAACTACTCACTAAGCCGGATATTCCTGGCGTCTTTTGCGTAAGCACCAGTTACCGGAATGAGAAAAATCCGGTTCCCGGCAGGCATAAATTAATATTCCCGATGTTCGAATTTGAACTCAAGGGTAGTATTGATAACTTGCTGAAATTCGAGACGGAGCTGCTTGAATATCTCGGCTTCGGTGGTCAGAAAAACTATAACTTTAAAAAGTACGATGAGCTCAAGAAATACTACAAAACCCGCGAACTCACCTATAAGCACGAAAATAAAATGGTAGATGATTTCGGGCCAGTAGTGTTTTGCAGAGACTTCCCGATATACACATCGCCTTTTTGGAATATGAAGAAAAAGGGCGAAAAGTACGCCCATAAAATTGATGTAATACTTCATGGCAATGAAACGATCGGCAGTGCCGAACGAAGCGTCTCGATGCGAGAAATGACAAAAGAATTCTACACCATAAGCGGTGGCAAATATTCCAAGAAACTGTTTGACCTATTCGGCAAGGATCGAGTAGAGCGCGAGCTTAGTGAGTTCCTGTCACTAAACTTCTTCCCTCGCTGCGGGGGTGGAATTGGTCTAACGAGATTAATAGACGCGGTAAAAAGTACCAGGACTTACTCCTCAGATATGTCTACCTTATGAGGGTTCTCAACCGCTAAGTAATCACTAAGCTTAATCTTTATGCTTTTATTATGTATGCCGGGGTTAAACGAAATACTGGATTGATTAAGTAAAGATTTATCCAAATACGTTTGCAGATGAGCAATACTACCAAACGGATAGCAAGCTCCTACAATACAGCCCATTTTATTGTTAACTTCAGCCGGAGTGGCAAATCTAATTTCTTTAACCGCCAATAATCTTTTTAGTTTTTTGGAATCAACTCTCTTGCTGCCGGATAAAACCACCAAAACAAATTTATCTTTTGCTTTAAATAATAATGATTTCGCACCTGCTTCAACCGACAGTCCTCGAACCTTAGCAGCGTCCTCGCTGGTATATACAGGCTCATGGTCTAGCTCTTCAAAATTAATGGAATTTGCTCTTAAAACTCCAATTATATCTTCATAAGGGTTCACCGTCTCATGATATCAAAACAAATAACTTTTAAGTGAAGTAGTGGTACTTATAAGCGGGCCTAAGACCGGATTCAAACTCTTTTTGTCGTTTCATCCATTTCTCTACTTTTTGTGGATACCACGTTTGATTTTTCAGTGCCGGACTACCTTTATGCTTTTTGTATATGTACTCAAAAGCATCTGCCCATGAACTATACCCAGTTTTGGATACAAGGTTATCACTGCCAAAACGCTGTGTATATTTTTGTAGCACTACTGGTACATACAAAAATCCATTAGGATACTTTTCGCCTATGCTGAGCATTAGTTCCCAATCTTCCATCAAAGAAAGTTCCTCATCCCAACGTATCCCCTCTTTATATATTTTTTTGAGATGCATAAAGCCGTTGGGCGAAAACCCGGCGTTACGATTGAAGACATCAGCAATCGTGAATATCGGCGGTGTATCACCAGAATCGTCAACTGATTTAACTAGCTTCTCTTTCTCGTAAAGCTCGAGAGTTCTGGTGGACCGAGGAAAAGCAAAAACCGTTTTTTTGTTTTTGGCTATCCACTCCAACATGGTTTCAATACATCTGGGCAATAGCTCGTCATCACTATCTAGATACATTATCCAGGTGCCTTTGGCTCGCTCTATACCAAAGTTACGCGCCTTACTAGGACCGCCGTTCACCTTATGAAAATATTTAATTCGTTTATCTGGGCTTCTAGACACAACCTCTTTTGTATTATCGGTCGAGCCGTCATCGACAACAATTAGCTCCCAGTTTTGGTAAGTCTGACTCAGGACACTAGCTATTGTCCGCGTGAGTATATAAGATCTGTTAAATGTGGGCGTAACCACAGAAACTAGGGGTTTATTTTTCATAATTTAACTATAGCAAAAGGAGCACTGAGTGAGAGGCCGCGATGATAGTTATGCCTATTGGGCTTGAGATTTTGATGACTGAAAAAGTATCTTATCAAAGACAGACAATCCATCATCAACTAGTGCTGTAGCTATTTGTACCGCTTTAGCTCCGGCTTCTAGGTAATCGTTAACATCGTTGGTTGAACTTATTCCACCGCAGCCAATAATTTCAATTCGTTTTGGCAACATCTCTTTTAGCTGCCTTACTACCCCGACACTAATTGGCTTCAGTGATCGACCTGCTAAACCAGCCAGGGTGATTCTTTGGCCTTTAACACCACCGGTCCCGGTTGTAATCGAAGCATTCGGATAGCTATTTGTGGCAGTGATAGCCTGGACAATACCGGAAGCAACTATTTCCTTAGATACATCGCGCAAAATGTCTGGCGGCAATGGCGATATTTTTACGGATATTTTAATCTTTGGTTTATTTGAAGCAATGTACCCCAAAATTTCTTTTACCAGACTCGGGCTGTATGAAACTATTTGCTTTTGTTTGCCGGCGTCCCATACATTTGGACACCCGAAATTTAGTTCAACCATATCAGCCCCGGACTCCTGTACCAGGCCTACAAGAGTTAAAAACTCTTCTTTGGAGAAGCCAATCACATTAGCAATAAGTGGTTTATTTTGGGTATGTGCTAGCTTAACCATTAAAGGTAAGTTCTTTTTAAAATAGGCAAGCCCGCCGTTAGGCATTCCGTAGGAGTTTAATGAATAAAAGCGTTCTTTATGTATCCAATAGCCCTGGCCTGGATTAGCTTTACGCGGCTTTACAGAAATTGAGCCCACGACTACTGCTCCACTCGCCGACTTCGCTAGTTTTTCAATGTCGTCCACACTCTTGCTACCAATGTAGGCCCCGTTCATAAACGGTGCCGCTAGGCTTATCCCCGAAAGTTTGACAGGTTTGCTCAGATCCATACTCATTTCTAGCATAACAAAAACAGGACTAGGGATTTATAGAAATAGCCTCTACGAGTTATTGGAATAACTCTTTAATACTTATGCGCCTTCCATACTCCATAGCCCCATAACGAAAAGCCCTCATGGCGAACGTCATGGCAATTGTTGCACTCACAGCAACCACCGCAAGTGATATAAGGGCTTGTGTCGTAGACAAAGTACCCGCTGCATTTTGCAGTAGTGCCATAGTTGGAGCTGTTAGTGGGAAGTAAGTAAATACATTAACAATCAGGGTATGCGGCGAACTAATAATATAGCTTAGGGTGTATATAGGTATAAATGCCGAAATAAATGCTGGTCCTAAATAACGTCCTGCTTCTTGGGCGCTTGGGAATAAAGCACTTAAGCCAACTAGAAAACCAGTAAACATTAAGAGCCCACCAACAAAGAAAAGAACACCGAAGCAAATAACTTTAGGGTCAAGTGGGATATGACTGAGTGAAACACCACCAGGCAAAGTAATATGGCTTTTGAAAAATACGTAGGCTATCAAAAGCGGCACAATAATTACCAATAATTGGACTAATCCCAGGGAAAGAATAGATAGGATTTTACCTAGAATCAAGGTACGGGATTTAATAGCTGTCAGTAGTATTTCGGCAGCCCTGTTCTCCTTTTCTTCAGTAGTAGCAGTAATCATGATATTTGCCATCAGCACGAGAAGGACTAAAAAAGCTAGCATAAACGCACCCGGAGCAATAATGCCCGCTAAACCATTAGTTTGCTTCCCGTTTTTATAAGCCGTAGTGGTTACAGTCGGATCATTTTGTATAAGCTGAACGATCTGACTATTCTTGGCTAGTAAACTCACTCTGGTGATGACATTCTGTTTTAGAAGCTGAGTGGCTGCTGTGCTATAGGATGACGAGAAGCTAATCCCTTGGTCTTGGGCATAAATCTCGATGCCTGCATTAACTACGTTCTTGGGATAGTAGAAAAAGGCACTTATCTTGTCGGATTTAACGGCGGCAATACCTGTTTTCTCTGTCGGCTCAATGATAATATGTTGTTTAGTTAATTCTTGTTTGTTAATGAGGCCGGTTTCGTCAAGGACTGCAAGCTTGTGAGTTTGTGTAAAAGTACTGGCTTGCTGCTGGTTGGTTTTATTAGCGTTATTACCAGAAGCAACGCTTATAGTAATGATTACAATAACAATAATCGGTGGCAAAAAAGAGGTGACCCAAAAGCTTTTCTTTTTAAGGTTACGGCGAACCTCGAAGCCAATAACGTCACGTAGTTTAGACATTATCCGCTCCTTGGTCTTTGTATAGGTCTAGAAAAATGTCATTCAGGGTGGGTCGGCGAACCTCGAAAGTTGTTAAGTGCAAGTCTTTGTCAGCTGCGAGAAATCTCAGGACTTCGTCCGTTGATACGTCTTTGTGCCACTCTATTTCAGCATAATGCGGTAATTGCTTGGTCACTTTGTAGAGTTTATTGTGGGCTGGCAATTTGCCGCTAAAGTTCAAGGAGATAACCTGGGAGCCAAAGCTATCTTTAACTTCATCAATTGTGCCGTATTCAGCAGCAACACCATCTTTAAGAAGTAAAATCCGGTCACAAAGCTGCTCAACTTCTTCCATACGGTGAGTAACTAGCATGACGGTAGCGCCTTTAGATCGCTGCTCATTGATTATGTCCATAAGCAACGCCCGATTTACTGGGTCAAGCGCCTCCGTTGGTTCATCTAGAATCATAAGGCTCGGCTCGTGCAAAATTGTGACGCCGAGCTGTATCTTTTGCTGCTGTCCCCCGGATAGTTTGACTAGTCTTTCATTAGCCTTGTCAGCTAGCCCAACTCGCTTTAAGTATGTTAGGGCGCGGCTTCTTGCCTCATCTTTACTAAGCCCATGCAGAACCGCGAAATAGATCATGGTATCCAGTACCACCTCATTACGGTACAAACCGCGTTCTTCGGGTAAATACCCAAGCGTGTTTGACAGAATTGGGCTATAACGCTGGCCGTTTACGAGTAGCTTTCCGCTAGTCGGTTCAAGCAGAGCTAACAACGTGCGAATAGTCGTTGTCTTACCAGCACCATTAGCTCCTAGAAGTCCAAAGACTTCGCCATGGTTTACGTTAAACGATAAGTCTTTGACGACCTGTTTATGCCCAAAGCTTATTGCAAAAGACTCTACCGAAACTACGGAATTGGGCATTTTAGTCATACTACTAGGTATTATAGCGCCTGGTGGTCAAAAGTATTATCGGAGAAGATTATTATAAATCGGCTAATTTTGGAAGACCATAAGTAAAGCTGTTGTTAAGTAAACTGCTAGAAAACACTACTATATTTATTGCGAGATGATGTTATTATGATATAGATATAAATCCACCAAGCAAAAACCCCGTTATAGCTCATAACATCAAGGGAATGTGGTTTTCACCTAGAGCAACTAGCATAAGGTCGATCATGTTAGCTATTACTTTAAGTGAAAAGAGGTGAAACTATGAGTCTTAATGACACCATAGACAAACTTGAGGAAATTCACGACAAGCATCGTGAAAAGAATTCCCAACGTAACGAAGAAAGCATGAAGCATTGGCGTGCGTGGGGTTCGTGGTTCAGTTGGGGTTCTCCAGTTGGCCTTGGTCTATTTTACGCATTAGTGGCAATTTCCACGGGCGTAACTATATGGCTAATACACCATAGGTAAGCGGCTCGCTTACTAACTAAAACACCGCCTAATAGGCGGTGTTTTTATGATTTAGCATTGCTGTACTGGAGGGCCGTGTGTGATGCTATTGTAACTACTCTCCGCAATAATAAACCCGAAATTATTTATCTACCTTAATGATATGCTTGTAAAATATGAAGCTTTATACACGAACACAGTTCGGGAACCCAATACTGAGGAAGCCAGCACGGATACTTAGTGAGAAGGAGATACTGTCTACTAATATCCGGGCTTTTATAAAGTATATGACTTATACACTTGAAAAAAGAAAATATGGAATAGGTTTGGCGGCTCCACAGGTTGGAGAAGGTATAGCTTTAATAATCATCGGCTTAAAACCCACCCCAACCCGACCAAACATAGAAAAGTTGAGTATGATTGTTATTAATCCAAAAATAACAAAGCTTTATGGCAAGCCAACAGGCATGTGGGAAGCTTGTATAAGTGGCTCAGAATTATATGGGAAAGCAGTTCGCTATCCAAAAGTTCGATTAAGCTGGCTAGACAATAAAGCGCAGAAACATGAAAAAGATTTTGAAGGTTTAGTAGCTCAAGTAATTCAACATGAAGTGGATCACTTAAACGGTATCCTGTTTGTAGATCGAGTTAAAGATACAAAAACCTATGTAACGTTCTCAGAATATAAAAAGCTTAGAAAAGCAGAGATCAAAAAGCTAAAAACATAATCAATATGGAGGGCCGCGTGTAATGCTGTTGCAACTGAAATGAAAGTAAGTAAAAGTATTTATTTTTGTAGCTTATAGGTAAGTAAAACGTTTCCGGACTTAAAAGTTCGTTCGTTCGTCAACTCAAGTTTTAATTGTTTGGTGATACCGGAAAAGAGCGTCTTACCACGTCCGAGCACTACTGGATTGACCATTATCCTTATTTCATCAAGAAGACCTTCTTTTATTAGGCTAAGGCACAAGTCGGAACTTCCTAATACAGCAATATCTTTACCGGGCTTTTCCTTGGCGCTTTGAATAACCGTAGAAATATCACCATTGTGGAGTTCGGTGTTGTTCCACTCAGCCTTTTTAAGTGTGCGCGAAAATACAATCTTATCTAAAGAGTTCATCCTTTTAGCAGTGTTCGGTGCTGCAGTTATACCAATCTCCGTAGGCCAAAAGTTTGCCATCATCTTATATGTTCTTGCGCCAAAAACTAATGTGCTTGATTCATCTAGCTGTTTGTCGGCAAAAACATTAAACTCGGAATCGACGTTATGCCAGCTTAAATCGTGTTCTAATCCCTCAAAGAACCCGTCAAGACTTACCATCATGAACAGATATACTTTTCTCATAGATCAAGCATATCAAATAAAAAACTCCTCTCGAAGAGGAATTTAAGCGTAACCGATATGGAGGGCCCACTGGGACTCGAACCCAGGACACCCTGCTTAAAAGGCAGGTGCTCTAACCGGCTGAGCTATGGGCCCCTATAATAAGTTTTTATCGTAAAAACGCTCGAGAACTCCTCATATTATCTTGATTTACGGGTAAAAGTCAACGAATTAACCCTTTGAGCGATGCTTGTGTTCGGCTTTTCCCCCACGACGCCGTAGCCACAGAAATACTAAACTTACCAAGGAACTTAGGCCAACAACGAGTGTTTGAGCCTGCTGAAACTGTGACCATAAGCTAGACCCTGCTAGAGCGCCGCGAAGACCCGGAGAAAGTAGTGGTTCGAGTAAAATTACTCCCAGTGCTCCCACGCCCAGTGCTGGAAGTATGTTGAGAATCACTCTAACTCCGTGAACAGAGTGAAACATGGCAACGATAGTTAAAACAACCGGCAGCCACAGAAAGATAATTTTTATTGTACTTTCACTAAACGAGCTGGCATGTGGGTAAACAGTAGTCAGTAACGAAATCGCGTCAGTAGATACGAAGTGCACAAGTACGTAGCCCAAACATAAGCTTAAAAATGCCATCGCTGCATCTACGCGCAGTACAGTCAAAACAATAACTGGTACTAATATAGCAGCTACAAAGAGTACAGTTTGGCTCATCTCATCATAATCATAGCATGAGAATTTTTCAAAAACGAAGAGTCTGAGTGAGTCTAATATCGGTGTCTGCCACCTCCCCAGCGTTCAATTCAATAACGTATTGTGCCGGTGTAAGAGGACAAAAACTGTGAGGATATGTAGCCGGCGAAACATCGGCGGCAATGCGGACAACTTGTTTGGTCGAATTTAGCCAAATTATATCCAATGGAAATTCCATTCCTTTCATCCAAAAACACTCAACCTGTGAGGATGCAAATACAAACAACATGCCTTGGTTTTTGGGTAACGACTTACGGTAGCTCAGGCCCGTTTGCTGTTCGCTAGAAGTATTGGCCACCTGTAACTGAAAGCTCTGATTATTAACTTGCAAACTAACTACCGATTTTTTTGGGAAAATGGTCAGTAAAACAATAGCAATTATGCCGACTGCTAATATTATCCAGACCTTAGGCGCCAACTCGGTCTTTTCTTCTAGTACCTTTGGAATTTTGTTCAATATATTCAATTATTTTTTCCGCGACATTATGCCCAGTAACTTTTTCTATACCAAACCCAGGGCTGGCATTGACTTCCAACACCATTGGCCCTCGCTTAGAACGCATTATGTCAACACCACAAATAGGCAGTCCCATAGCCCTAGATGCTTTTTGCGCAATTCGGCGTTCAAGATCAGTTAGCTTTATGGCCTTTCCTTCACCGCCTTGGTGTAAATTGGAACGGAAGTCGTCGTCTAAGCTTTGACGCTTCATGCTAGCAACGACTTTGCCGCCCACAACGAAGGCACGAATATCGGTACCAGCACTTTCTTCTATATATTCTTGCACTAGGAAGCTAACGCCTTCAACATAGAAGGCTTGCATTACAGCTTGAGCGGCTTTGCGAGTTTCGGCCAGTACGACTCCGTTACCGTGAGTCCCGCGCGCAACCTTAATAATGAGTGGTGCGCCACCAGCTTGCTCGATTAAGTCGTCTATTTCCGCTGTCTCTCTAGCAAAGATGGTCTTCGGCGTATCTACTCCAGCGCGTGCCAAAATCTGGATAGCGCGAAGCTTATCGCGTGAACGAGCTATGGCAATCGAACTTGCCGTAGAAAAAACGCCCTGCATTTCAAACTGCCTGGCAACTGCCCCGCCGTATTTTGTGAGGCCGGCAGCAATTCTCGGAATGATAACATCAACATCGTGAACCTCTTCTCCGCGATATCTAACAACTGGTTTATTATGTTCAACCAGTACATAACATTCGGCATAGTTTACTATTCTAACTTCGTGACCCCGTTTTATTGCCTCTTCCTTAAGTCGCTTGGTTGAGTAGTTACCTGGGCCTTTAGATAAAATAACGATTTTCATAGTCATAGCCTCCTACCGATTAAGTTCGTTGTCAATAAATTCGACTAGCGCTTTACGTTTCTGCTCTGTAAACGAGCCTGTTTTTAATTGTGGAGCTCCGTTTACCTCAAGAACAAACCACTCGCTAGTTTGTTTATCTTGGATTAAGTCAACGCCAGTAATCTGTCGGTTTAGTATTTGTGAGGCCCTGACTGCTAGGTCTTGAATTTTAGGAACCTGCGGGTCATTTTCGGAAACCAAACTAGCATTAACTGAACCCTTGGGCTGGTTGAGGTGCATTTTTAGATGGTCCTCGTTGCCAACAGGTTTTCTAGTTACTATAGGTGCAGCTTCATTACCAAATACATACACGCGAACATAACCATTATTCTTAATAAATTGCTGGGCAATAAAAACATTAGAAGGTTTACTTTCATCCAAAATTTCAGTGAAGTCGCTCTCATTACCTATAAGATAATTTTTCTTACCACGGTCAGAGTTTATCTCCTTACACACAAAAGGAAGCCCTAATGTTTTTGTAAGAGTTTTAAATTGACCTCTCATTTCCCGACTTGTCGTAGCGTAGCTAGGTGGTATAGAAATATTATGGAGAGCTAGCCTTACGTAACCGGAGAGTTTATCATAGGCCAGGCTTTCGAGAAGCTCTCGGTCAAAGAATTTTACGTTGTTAAAACTCAAATACTGAGCTGCTGCTGCTGCCAATTCGTGGTAGCTACGATGAGATTTAAAATATACCAGATCAAAGTCGGCGATATTTCTTCCAGTTACACTCTCAGTAATAACTACACTGCCCTGACGTGCCCAAAAAACTAGTTGTTTATAGCTTCTGAGCGTGATTGTTGCATGGTCACTTAACTCGTCGGCAATTTTTTCATAGAAGTCATTAGGCTTTTTGGGCTTTGATACCAGAATAAGAACTCTTTTAGGAACACTGCCGCCGCTTTTAGACATCATCGGCTGACTAACATCAACTACAAATTTGTTTTTCAGCAGTCGTCGCCCCAAAAGCACTGGATAATTCATGCCAGATCTATCGGCAAGTGTGAACCAAGCTCGAATGGTGCGTTCTTTAACAGATATTAACAATCTGACTTTGTAACGAAATTCAGTTGCTCCCGATGAATTTTTCACTATGGCTGTCTTATAGGAACGAACGACTATTTTGTCGCCACTATAAAACCGGTTGCCGGGAGCAAATAGCACAAAAGACAACTTTCCATCGAGTTGCTTAATATCACTAACCCAAATAGCCGAACTATCTGCTCCAGTATCAACCTTGGCAGGTATGTTCTTTAGGCCTAGACGTGGAAAATCAACGACTTCTCGAGAGCCGATCGTAGCAACAGGTTGTTTTAGAATCATAGTTGATATTATAACATTTTATTTATGTTTTTTCAATTCTAGTGATTGGCTTTGTGGACCCTTGTGTAAACAAAGAATATAACTACAACTAACACCAATATCAGAGCCAGCATTAGAGGTACAAAACCCCGCTGATTTTTGTTCAGTTTTTTCATGCTCGAGCTTATTATTAGCTAAAAAACCGGATCTGTACAGACTAATAGCTTACTCACTAATGGAGGCTTGTTGCTGGGATGCTTTGTCAACGTACATTAAACGGTCAGCACGGTCTATAAGCGAAGCGGCTTCCTCCCACGACTGGGAAAAAGCTACACCAACACTAACACCTTTATTAGCTTCAAATCCTGATAACTCACCACCTACGTGGAGTTTAATACGGTCACCGATGGCTTTGGCAACATCGTCAGTTTCAGTTTCAGGGATTTCTATATCACCATCCAGTAGCATTACGAATTCATCACCACTTAAACGGTAGGCGCGGTCGCCTGGACGTGTCGCTCCTTGCATGCCCGCAGCAACTGCTTGCAGATATCTGTCGCCAACTCCATGACCTAGACTATCGTTGACTTCCTTGAAGCTATTAACATCTACGAAGGCTATACCGATCCTTCTTCCGCCACCGTTAGCACGTTGCAGGAAGGCTGGTAACTCTGCGTCAAGCATAAGCCTTGACGGCAAACCGGTCAGCGCGTCAAGTTGAAGTTCGCCTATCCTCTTTGCATTATTCTCTTTTTCTTTTTCCAATTCGAGGATTCTTAGGTTACGACGATGAGAACCCAGCACTGTATCTGCCTGAATCTGCCAATCGGGTGAAGGTGATTTAGTTATTTCAACTGGTGAGGTGTATTGAAGTTCTGATTTATGTTTTTCGCTCATATCTAATATATTAGCATAAGCTTGTACTTTTTGCAATATGATTAGTTAGATTGTAATATCTACCCAAAAATGGATCGTTTGCCAGAATCAGCCTTAAATTCTTCCAGCAACTCTTTTTGTCGCTTGCTGAGACGATTGGGAGTATCAACTAGGATGGTGACGATATGAGACCCGCGGGACGAACCACTCAAATGTGGTACTCCATGATTGGAAAGCCTAAAGTCACTGCCGCTTTGCGTACCTGGCGGTATTCTCATTTTTACTGGTCCGTCCAGCGTTTCTACCTCTTTGACTACTCCAAGAGCAGCTTCAACCATGCTGACGTGTTCTTCGCTAAGAATTAAATCTCCCTCTCTAGTAAATTTCTTGTGCGATTTCACTCGAATATTAACGTAAAGATCGCCCTTTGGGCCATTAGCAACTGCTTCTCCGTGTTCTCGAAGCCGTATTGTCGCTCCATCGTCTACGCCGGCAGGTATTTTAAGTTCAATTTTTTGCACTTGCCGCTGTGTTCCCTTTCCACGACAAACACTACAGAGTTTTTCCGGAACTTTTCCGGTTCCCCCACAAGTCGAGCACACGCTTGCCTGCTGAATATTACCGAAGATTGTCCTAGTCACATTTACGACTTGTCCGGAACCCTTACAGGTGTCACAGGTCTTCAATTCGTAACCTGGTTCAGTGCGACTGCCCTTGCAATGTTGGCATGTATCTTCGATGTTTAGATTTAGTTCGACCTGCGTCCCAAAAACAGCGTTTTCAAAACTAATATCTACGCTGGTTTCGATATCATTGCCCCGGTTTTTCTGTTGTCGACTGCGTCCGCCACCGCCAAAAAAACTCTCAAAGATATCACCCAGGCCTAGATCTCCAAAATCAAAGTTTACACCTTGGGCGCCACCGCCAAAGCCGCCAAAGGGATTTCCGTCGCTAGCAGCACTTCCACCTACACCAGCGTGACCAAACTGATCATAGCGCTTTCTTTTACTTTCGTCCTTTAGGACTTCGTGAGCTTCATTAATCTCTTTAAATTTGCTCTCATCGCCACCACGGTCTGGGTGATACTGCACAGCTAACTTACGGTACGCCTTTTTGATTTCGTCCGGGCTGGCATTTTTACTGATGCCTAATACTTCGTAGTAGTCGCGTTTTGCCATAAGTCTAATTGTAATCTAGCTTACTTTTCTTTATCGTCAACGACCTCGCCTTCGATTGGCTCTTCCTTGTCTTCTTTCTTGGCATCATCTTTATTATCGGATGGAGCATCCTCTTTAGCAGACTCATACATTTTTGCACCAATTGGCATAATTTTATCATTAAGCTCCTTGGCAGCCGCTTCGAGAGTCTCTTTTTCGGCTTTATCATCAGCTACTACTTTCTTGGCAGCTTCTACGGCTTCACTTATGGTCTTTTTATCGTCCTCGGAAAGCTTGTCCTTTTGTTCACCGACTAATTTTTCAGCCTGGTAAACGGTGCTGTCGAGTAAGTTACGAGCCTCGATTGAGTCACGCTTTTTCTTGTCTTCCTCGGCATGAGCCTCAGCATCCTTGGCCATCTTCTCAACGTCGCTTTTATCGAGGTTCCCGCTACCCTGAATTGTAATGCTCTGCTCTTTACCACTACCTTTATCTTTGGCTGTGACATTTAAAATCCCATTAGCATCAATATTAAAGGTAACTTCGATTTGCGGAACACCCCGGGGTGCTGGAGGTATACCATCTAAAATGAAACGGCCTAAAGATTTGTTGTCCGTTGACATTCCTCGCTCACCTTGTAGGACATGAACCTCAACTTGCGGTTGATTATCGGCAGCCGTACTGAATACTTCGCTTTTACTGGTTGGAATAGTGGTGTTGCGCTCGATAAGTTTTGTCATGACACCACCCATGGTCTCAATACCCAGACTTAGAGGTGTTACATCCAGAAGTAAGACATCCTTGACGTCGCCCTGAAGTACACCGGCTTGAATGGCCGCACCAACAGCCACTACCTCATCCGGGTTAACCCCTTTCATTGGGTCCTTGCCAAAAATGTTTTTGACCTTTTCTTGAACTGAAGGCATTCTTGTCATACCCCCAACCAAAACAACAGCATCAATATCAGCAGCTTTGAGGCCAGCGTCTTTTAGGGCTTTTTCGCAAGGTTCAGCGGTTTTATCAATTAAGTCACTTACCAATTGTTCAAGCTTGGCGCGGGTTAACTTGTGTTCAAAATGCTTCGGTCCTTCGGCATCAGCTGTCAAAAACGGTAGATTTATATTGACCTCGTTAGTAGTACTAAGTTCAATTTTTGCTTTCTCAGCCTCATCACGCAGACGTTGCATAGCAGCTTTGTCGTCGCTGACATCAATACCATGTTCTTTTTTGAATTCTTCAAGTAAGTAGTTTACGATTACCCGGTCAAAGTCGGCACCGCCCAAGTGAGTGTCGCCGTTTGTAGATTTAACTTCGAAGACACCGTCGCCTAATTCTAGAATTGAAACGTCAAAGGTGCCACCACCTAGATCGTAAACGGCAATTTTTTCATCATTTTTATCAGCTTTATCTAGGCCATAGGCCAGAGCAGCTGCCGTTGGCTCATTAATAATACGCTTTACCTCAAGGCCTGCAATTTTCCCAGCGTCCTTAGTAGCTTGACGTTGGGAGTCATCAAAGTAAGCTGGCACGGTAATAACAGCTTCGCTGACCTTATCACCGAGAAAAGCTTCGGCGTCAGTTTTTAGCTTACCGAGAATCATGGCGCTTACTTCTTCAGGGCTATAGTCCTTGTCACCCATTTTGACTTTAACGCCCTGGCCACTTTTAACAATTTCGTAGCCCATGAGCTTCAAGTCACGCTGAACTTCTTTGTCTTCCCAGCGCCGACCTATTAATCGTTTGACCTCGTAGATAGTATTCTTAGAGTTCGTGACTTGCTGACGACGAGCCACCTGACCAACAAGTCTTTCTCCGCCTTTATTGACGGCCACGACACTAGGCGTGGTGCGGGCGCCTTCGCTGTTAGCAATAATTTCCGGTTTACCGGCTTGCATTACTGCCATTGCTGAGTTAGTTGTTCCGAGATCTATTCCTATAGTTTTCGACATGTTTATTCCTCCATTCTTACTTTAACCATTGCATGGCGTATAACATCATCACCCAATCGGTAACCAGGTTGAAGTTCCTCGCAAACAACTTCAACCGTTCCTTCACCATCCTCCAAACTAACGGCCTCATGGTATTTGGGGTCAAATGGTTCACCGACTGTTTTAATGCGTTGTACACCGATGTCTGACAAAACTTTTTCAAACTGTTTTACAACACTCTCAACGCCCCTAACATAATGATTGTTTTCAATCTCTTTAGGGACATGTTTGAGTGAGCGTTCAAGATTATCGAACGCCGGCAGTAATTCACGTACTACACTAGCTTTTGCCAGATTTCTTAGACTAGCAATCTGCTCTTCGTACTGGCGCCGGAGATTCACTGAGTCGGCACGTTCACGCTGTAAAGCGGCAGTTAAATCATTAATGTGCTGCTGCAAATCAGACGGAAGAGTTGTTTTCTTATTTCTGGGTTTTGGTTGCTTATTCATATAAGACCTCCTCTAATTCTTGTCCAGCTCGGCGGACCAGGAGCATGACATCGCGGTAGCTTTGACGGGTGGGTCCGAGAACACCAATATAGCTTCTATTTGAGTATGAACTCTGGAAGCGGCTAATTATTAGCGAACAACCAGCATTACGGCCAATCGGATTCTCTTGACCGATGTAAACACTCAATGGTTCATTAGGTGCGGCTTCGCGGAGCCAGGGTTCCAAGTTATCGAGTAGATGTGCGACTTGCTGAACCTGAGCGGTTTGTATGAACTCTGGCTGACCAAACAGGTTAGATAAACCGCTTATGTATAGCTGATTTCCGATTGTTGCCAAACCAAGGTTATGGGTTAGCTCAACAAGCGTATCAACGGCATTGCGAATAGTGCGCTCCGGCATCCCGCCGCCGTGTACTCGAGTTGCTATAGCTCGCTCCGCCCGTCCTTCGACTTTAGTCACTTTGTCATTAGCTAAATTGTTAACATAGTAGCGGTAGCCTTTATCGGTAGGCACGCGACCAGCACTTGTATGAGGCTGCATGATGAAATCAAGATGCTCTAACTCAGCCATTTCAGCTCTAATTGTTGCTGAACTGACATTAAAAACCTTAGCCAGCAAGCTACTGCCCACTGGACTGGCAACTTCGGCATATTGTTCAACGATAGCCGATAAAATCTGTTTTTGGCGATCTGTCATATTGCACTCTCACTGACTTGGTGCCAGTACAGCTAATATAATAACCATTTTGGCACTCGCTCGTCAAGAGTGCTAAGACTTTAAAGATAGGAATTGTTGTGTATCTCTCTTGAGTTCAGCGACTAAGGCTCTAGCTTGACTTTGCCCGCTAGTATCAATTTGACCAGAGTCAACCATCTCTTCAATCTGTTTACTAGCTTTACTAAGATCATTATTAATGACAAAGATTAACTCTTTGCTCCCTAAAGCAGTCGTGAATATCCTCTCGGCCGTTTGTAGACGTCTAACAAGTTCTTCGTCAGTCATCTTTCCTCGCTCGGCAATACGACGTTGCCACTCTTTGAAACTAGGTGGTAAGACTAAAATGGCGATAGTATCGGCCTTAGCTTTCATCACATTATGTATGCCACCAATATCCATATCAGTTATGGCAATTTTGTTTTCCTGTCTTGCTTTTTGAAGTTCCCGAATACTAACCCCAGAAACCTGTTGATTATGAATAATCTCGGCCTCTAGGAACTTACCTTGCTTTAAATCATTAAGAATATCCTCTTCGCTTCTAAACCAATAAACTGACCCGTCTTGTTCCAGCTTGCCGTCGTTTACTCTTGGCGAACGAGTTGTGTCAGATACAATGAAGTAATATTTTCCAGTTTTTTCTAGGGAACGAATTATAGTGTTGCGGCCGGCTGAGGTTGGAGCAACTAAGGCCACAAACCTAAGATGTTTGAGGGTCTCTTTGGCGCTTTCGGATGGTTGATAGTTCTGCAGAAGTGATCTGAACTGTGAAAAATGTTTTAGTTCGTTCATGGTACAGTTATATCAGAAGTCTGCTAATTCAAGGAAGTAAAAATGGCTCAAAAGGCACCGGATTTTAACTTGCAAGACCAAGATGGTAGCTACAAGAGCCTCAAGGATTATGAGGGACATTGGCTGGTACTATACATGTACCCAAGGGACGACACGCCCGGTTGCACGGCTGAAGCCTGTGCTTTCAGAGACGAACGTGACGTTATTGCCAGTGTAACCAAGGCAACGGTTGTCGGTGTTAGTAAAGACTCAGTGGCCTCTCATAAAAAATTTGCCGATAAATATCATTTGAACTTTACGCTTCTAAGTGATCCTGACCATTCAACTCTAGAAGCCTATGGGGCATGGGGACCTCGCAAATTTATGGGTCGGGATTTTTTTGGGACTTTGCGTAATACTTATATAATCAATCCGGCCAGCAAAATTGTAAAAAAGTACTTTGGTACAGATCCCAGAACTCACGCTCGGGAAATTATTAAAGACCTGAAAAGATTGCAAGCCAGCGCCTAAGTATCGCGTTTGAGCATAACCGTAAAGGCCTCAGCCGGTATATCAACTTTGCCGAATCTTTTCATTCGTTCTTTACCACGTTTTTGTTTTGAGAGGAGTTTTTTCTTGCGACTAACATCGCCGCCATATAGGTAGCCGGTAACATCTTTTCGGTAAGCAGAAATATCTTCGCGGGCAATAAATTTTCCGCCAACAGCGGCTTGCAAGCCGACTTGGAATTGTTGACGTGGTATAACATCTTTAAGTTTGGTCACAACTGACCTACCGACAGCTAATGTCTCACTGCGGTGGACCATAACAGCTAGGGCGTCGACTGGTTCGCCGGCGATGTAGAAATCTAAACGAACTAGATCTCCGACCCGATAATCGGCCAAATCGTAATTGAAAGAGCCGTAGCCACTAGTCAGGCTCTTTAGTTGATCATAAAAGTCGGTTAACAGATTAGCCAATGGCGCCTCAAAAGCTATAACTGCCAGCTGTGAATCAACGTAACTAATGTTCTTTTGAAGTCCGCGGCGCTGCACGATCAATTGGATAATTGCGCCGACATAGTCCATGGGCGCAACAATCTCACCTTTGATCCACGGCTCGGCGATCTCGGCAATTTTACTTTGCTCCGGTAAATCAGCAGCCGATTTTATTATGGTCTGTTCGCCGTTAGTCAGTTTTATGTGATAGTCAGTCGAGGGGTTAGTAACAATAAGATCAAGATCGTATTCCCGCGATAGACGCTCCTGGACAATGTCCATATGCAGTAAGCCCAAAAAGCCAATCCGGAAACCGTGGCCTAATACTGGGGAATTCTCAGGGGTAAACTGTAGTGCTGAGTCACTTAAACTTAGTTTATCAATAGCATCTTTCAACGTTTGGTAGTACTCACCGGTGGCTGGGAAAAAACCAGCGTATACAAATGGCTTGACATCCTTGTAACCAGGTAGTGGCTGTATGTCACCGCTATCAGCAGTTGTGACCGTTTCGCCGACCTTAGCCTCACGAGTGCTTTTTAGATTCGTGACAACATAGCCTATTTCGCCGGTACTCAGTTTTTTACTTGCTGATAATTCCGGCTTCAAAGTACCGACTTCCAGGGCTAAGCCGTGCGAGTTAGCCGGCAACATGTGCAAGTTATCGTGCTGAGCAATAGAACCATCAACCACTCTCAGATACAGGATTACTCCCCGGTAATCGTCATAGTAACTATCAAAAATTAAGGCACGAGGGGGGTTTTCGCTATGACCATTAGGCGGGGGTACAACCGACACAATTCGCTCCAAAACCGTCTCAACGCCTTGACCAGTTTTTGCGCTAACTAGCAGTAGATCCTCTTCCTTGCACCCCAGTAGGCCGATTACCTCTTTGGAAACTCTGTCAACATCCGCAGCTGGTAGATCAATTTTATTTAGAACCGGAATAATCGTTAGGTCAGCCGCCAGTGCCAAATAAACATTAGCAAGCGTCTGGGCTTGTATGCCTTGGGAGGCGTCAACAACCAATATCGCACCCTCACAAGCCGCTAAGCTTCTTGATACTTCGTAACTAAAATCGACATGGCCTGGTGTATCAATTAGGTTAAGCTCGTAGTCGGCATAGTGCATTCGGACTGGTGCTAACTTAATGGTAATACCCCGCTCGCGTTCTAGATCCATACGGTCAAGTAGTTGCTCGCGCATATTCCGGTGCTCTATTGTCCCAGTTAACTCCAGCAACCGATCGGCGAGCGTGCTCTTTCCGTGATCAATATGAGCAATGATACAAAAGTTTCTGATCCGTTTCTGGTCCATACTCGGCATTATAACAGAGGTAGTCTAGTATTCTAGACGAATCGGCCGAAGAATGATGCGTTTTACACGGGATAGGACAGTTTTAGCTTCCTCCAAACCAAATAGTGCCGAGACACTAATATGGACACTAAACGTTACAACTGTAATTAAAGCTAGTTTTGCCCCGAGAACAAAGAAACCGTGGTCCTTAATTTCGAGTGGCAGAATTGAAATCATAATAAACGCAGCCGTGACGCTAAAACCAGCGACTGAAAATATTCTCAAGACTCCGTTTATAAAGGTTCTGTCGAATAGTTTATGATCACGTATAAGCATAATAGTGAACAAAATTAATACTTCCGTCATTGCCACTAACGACTGAGCAAGAGCTAGCCCAACTGCACCATATGTACTCGGACGCGTCAGCGCCCAAGCTAAGAAAACATTAAGACTGATTGTAAAAATAGATACGAAGAGGGGAGTTTTGGTATCGTTCTGGGCATAAAACCAGCGCGAAACAATTGTATAGATAGTCCGGAAAAAAATAGCAAGCGTCAAATAACCAAAAAGTAGGGATATTTCTGACGAGTCACGAGAGAAAATCATACGAGCCAGATAACCACGACTAAAGTAACTAACCACCACAACCGGGGTAGTAATCCATATAATGACTCTAAGGACACGTAAAAAGTCTTTTCTGAATAGATCGGGACGCCCCTGTGCTAGGCGGAGTGTCAGGCGTGGAAAAACGGCCGTAGAAATCGCTGTTCCAATCAGAAGCTCCGGTGCGGTTGAAAGAGTATAGGCGTTAGCATAATAGCTGACGTAACCTTGGCCAATTCTGGTGGCGAAGTTTGTCTCGATGATGCTTTCAATTTGATCCATACCCTGATCCATGGAACGAGGCGGAAGATTACGCAGTATCCGTTTAAAGTCGGAGCTGTGCCAAATAATTTGTGGTCGCCAGCGGAAATTTGATTTGGCTAGACCAATCGACACAATTACAAGTTGAATTATCCCCCCAGCCAAGGCGCCAACCCCAAGACCGACAAGTCCTATATTGTTTTTAAATACATAGATACTGGCAATAATGCTTAGGTTATAGAATATTGGTGCAATCGCATAAAAAAAGAAACGGCCATATGTCTGTTGAACACTACTGAGTATTCCTGAAATAGTAAACAAAAATGGATTTATAGCTAAAAGCCGCATTATGATTACTGCATTGTGAAGTTGTGGCGCAGTTAATTTAGGAGCGACAACGTCCTGAATAAGAGGTCTTGCAAAGACTAGAATAACAATGGCAACTGCTAGCATAATTAGAGCCAGTAAATTTAGAAGGCTATCGGAAAGTTCCCAGATGCCCTTATGATCGCCTTTGTGTAAGCGCTCGGCCAGAACCGGCATGAAGGCAACGCCGAGAGCTCCGGCAGCAAGCGTAAAGTAGAAGAAGTCCGGTATGTTAAAGGCGGCAAAGTAAGCATCGGTGCTATGCGGGCCAATTGCCGTAAAGTTGGCGTTGACAAGTTTAGTACGTAGAAAACCTAGAAGCTGACTTAGAAACGAGGCACCAACTAAAAGTGCCGCGGCATTGCTGAGCGATAGTCTTCCTTTTAATGATTTTTTTGGAGTATTGTCCATGCTTAAAATGGCTAGTAGTAGTATAACTAGCCAGAGCATTTAAGGACAGATCAAATTGGCTGTTTAGTGTAATTTAACAACGCTGTCGTCGTCTAAGTCAGTTAGTTCAGAAGATTCAAGCAACCGAATTGGTGCGACACTACGCTGGAGCACTTTCGGTCTTCGACGTCTAGTTCGCTTTTTCCTCACCAATTCAGGCGGGTTTCCTACATCAATCTCCTGTGAAACAATGGCATGGGCAATATCGACTCTGGCTCTTTGTTTAGGTTTTGGCATAGTTATAGATGGTAACGGGCTTGAGTCTTTCTTCCCGTCGGCAGGTGCTAAGCTGTCAGCCTTTTCTTTCTCGGTATTGGGATTAAAATATCGAGCGCCGACTAAGCGCTCTATTTCTTCTCGGTTAGTTGCGTAACGTGAACGGCTAAGCTCAATGATTGACTGCGAGCCGTCATCAATTATGTCTGGGAGATTTAGGCTTATAGCCGAGAAGGCTGGGACCTTTTCGCCCTCTATGGTCATACTAATAACAAAGTGTCTGTTATGCATATGAACGAGATCATGCTCACTAAACTTGGGCTCAAAGTAGCGTTGCATAGTTCTAGCGTCATCGGCACTTGTTCGAAATGCTATTACCGAACCGACGTTTCCAAAGACCGCGTCTCTTACTCCCGGGATCATTTGAGCAATATACTGATTAGCAACCGTTAGATTAAGGCCGTATTTTCTGGCCTCGCTAAAGATTGTGGTAAAAGAGTCGGTCGCGAAGTTTTGAAATTCATCGACATACAAGTAGAAAGGTGAGCGATTTTCAGCAGGAATATCGGCCCTACTCATGGCTGCCAGCTGAATTTTAGTAACTAATAGAGCGCCCAGTATCGCGGCATTATCCTCACCTACCAAACCTCTAGATAGATTAACTATTAGAATCTTATTCTCGTCCATTATTTTTCTAATGTTGAAACTGCCGGTTGGTTGACCAATGATATTACGAACCAGAGGATTAGCTGTAAAGGCACCGACTTTATTTAGCACTGGCGCGACAGCCTCGTTGGCAAAACGATTACTCCAACCAGCAAACTCAACCGTCCAGAAGTTTCGAACAACCGGGTCCTGTAGGTGATCAATAACCTGTTGGCGAAAGTCTTTGTCGGTTAATATGCGCGTAATATCGAGCATCGTTGCTCCTGGATAGTCGAGCAGAGCCAGAATACTATAACGTAATATGTACTCTAGTCTGGGGCCCCATGAATCAAACATACGTTTTAAGACGCCGATGAGCTCAGAGCAAGTATGAGTTTTTAGCTTTGCATCGTAAACCTCCATTGGGTTAAAGGCGATCGGGAAGTTAACGTCTGCGGGATTGAAATAAATCACATCATCGGCTCTTTCTTCGGGAATTCGCCTTAGAATGTTAGTTGCGTAGTCACCATGCGGGTCAATAACTGCAAAACCGTACGGGCTATGAATGTCCGAAATCGTCATAAGCTCCAAGAGTCCTGATTTGCCTACCCCTGTTTGTCCAAGAATATATAGGTGCCGACTGCGATCAGCCCGAGGCAGCCCGAACATTGTGTTATGGCCACGGAAGTTAGTTGCAGCAATGGGGCTTATGGATACATCATGATTGGTCGTAACTATTGGTAAATTGGCTGGTGGCTCGGCGGTGTGCGATAGCGCCCAAAGAATAAAGGGCGTCTCAACGTTGGTATGTGGCAGGTGATAAAGCGTGGCGATCTCTTCAATATTGCAGATAAATCCGTGTTTATTGAACTCGCGAGCCCGGTATAACATAACCAAATATCGATCATCGACAATTCTCTTTGCTTCAAAACCATTTAAGTAGGTTGTATTAAACTGTTTATAGCTGGCAATTATTGACTGCATCTTGAGTCTGGCTTGAGCCGAAGTTTGGTTGCCGCGGTAGACAATTCGTAAACTGGTTTCAAAGGCTAATTTCTGGCTTTTATCCTCGGCACTAGACGCTCGTGTTTGCTGATAGTCAGTTAATTTTGCACCGTCGGCTCTGGCGCCCGGTGATCCTACCAGCATGGTCAGAATACCTTTAGAACTTCTACCCCGTAAACCGGATACATATCGTTCGCTGCGGCGATGCCAGTCAGTCGGAGCCGGTTTAATTATCAGTTGAATCCAAGCTTCTTCGTTTTCGTCGAATTTCGCCAGAGTAGCCGTAATAGCCGCCAGCGGATCAACTTCAAAACTCTGGAAAGTCTTTATTGGCAGAGCATCGTGTCGGGTTAACTTCATCTCACTAACTAAAGTAGTCTCAAACTCTTGTTGCTGACTTACACTATAGTCTTCGACTTCGGATATCTGGACCATCGGATACTGCGCGTAGATTTGTTCCTCAACATAGCCCTTTAAATAATCTGGTACCCAGACATAGAAACCGATACGTCTTTTCAGAACAGCTATTTCAAAACTGAGGCGCTCCCTTTTGGCAGATTTGAACAAACCGTTGTTGGGCATGGTAAGTAATCCTTGCAAACTGGCAAACATTTGCTCAGCGGCCAGCTCCTTTTTAGGATTTGTCCTAGGCACCTGAAGCAACAACAAGACATCATTTTGATTAGATTTGTCATCGTTGGACATGATCAATTAACTCCATAAAAGTCTCCTCCTTGAAGAGCACTGTATATTGTCCCACTTTTTGTATCTTAAATACAGATAGAGAATTTAGTCAGCAATAACTAGTAGAGAGCAGCGGCTTTGGGCATTACCGAACCAGTGAAAATTTTCTTCACTTCCTCGGCTTCGACCGTCTCTTTTTCCAGGAGGCGGTCTTTAAGGGCATCAAGCTTGGCATGATTGGCCTTGATTACAAAACGTGCCCGGTTAGCAGCCTCAGTAATTAAACTCTCAACCTCGTCGTCAATAACCTTGGCAGTTTCATCAGAATATTCGCGTTCGTGGACTATTCGCTCTATCATCATTCCCTCATCGATATGAAAGACTTGATCTCGGAGTTTTTTACCCATTCCTTGATTTATCACCATATCTCTGGCTAACTCAGCGGCTTTTTGCAGATCATTGCCAGCTCCAGTTGTAATTCGATCCTGGCCATAGACAACTTCCTCGGCAATTCGACCACCAAGCATCCGTGCCAGCACATCCTTATACTCAATAAGTGAATGATAGCTGCGATCCTCTGGGGGAATAAACCAGGTTACGCCGCCGGTGCCGCCTCTGGGAATAATTGTAACTTTATGAACCAAATCGCTATCTGGAAGAACATGGCCAACAATGGCATGACCAGCCTCATGATAAGCCGTGATTTCTTTTTCCTTATCGGACATGACTTTACTCTTACGCTCTGGGCCGATAGCTACCTTCTCAAAGGCTTCGGTAACGTCAGCGTTGGAAATGTCTTTGTGGTTTTTCCGAGCAGCAATGATGGCCGATTCATTAGCAATATTGGCCAAGTCTGCCCCTGAAGAGCCTGCCGACTTTGCAGCCAGGGCGTCAAGATCGACATTTTTTTCAACCGGTTTTTTAGCAAAGTGTACTTTTAAAATAGCTTCACGGTCTTTGCGGTCTGGTAAATCAATATTGACCCTTCGATCAAAACGGCCTGGTCTGAGGAGTGCCGGATCTAGGACGTCGGCTCGGTTAGTTGCTGCCAGAACAATAACATTTTGACCTTGCTCAAAGCCATCCATCTCAACCAGAATCTGATTGAGGGTCTGCTCCCGTTCATCGTGACCACCACCCATGCCGCTGCCACGTCGGCGACCAACAGCATCTATTTCATCAATAAAGATAATGCATGGAGAGTTTTTCTTTGCCTTAGCAAATAAGTCCCTGACACGACTGGCACCGACACCAACAAACATCTCCACGAACTCAGAACCAGAAATACTAAAGAAAGGTACGTTGGCCTCACCAGCAACAGCCCGCGCCAGTAGTGTTTTACCAGTTCCCGGGGGCCCAACTAACAAGACACCCTTTGGAATACGGGCGCCGACAGATGCAAACTTTTTAGGAAACTTCAGGAACTCAACGACCTCTTCAAGGTCTTGTTTGGCCTCAGCACTACCGGCAACCTGGCCGAAGTCAACCTTGTCTTTTTCATTACCGTACAGCCTAGCCCGACTTTTGCCAAAACTCAGCGCTTGATTACCCTGGCCCTGGGCACTTCGTAACATGAAAAACAGTAAAAAGCCAATTAGTACTACCGGTATAATAGATATGCCGATGTTTTCCCAGGTCGAACTAGTACTCGATGAAGCCTTGTAGTTAACCGTCACTTTAGAAAAGTTAAAGCCCTCGGACTTTAGGCTGGAATTAGGGTCCGAATAGGCTTTGAGCGTAGCTTTGCTCTGGCCCTTTGGCGTAATATCAAGTTCGTTGCCATTGACTGTAATCTGTGAGTATTTGCCGGCGTTGGTGTTGGTAATTGCCTGCGTGATCGGAATTTGCTGGAGAGTCGAGGCTTGGCCGTAGGCAGCAAAAATAACTAGAACGATCAGAATAACTAGAGCAATGAAACCAAAGTTCTTAAATCCCTTTCGGTTATTATTGTCTCTACCTAACTGTGGACGAAATGGTTTATTATCCATACAATTTTCTATTATAACAGACGTTAGACTTTATACTAGCGGTCTATGGTTGTGAGTGCTAAATGCCTTTGCTTTACAATAAGTGAGTAGCCATTATATATGTCAACCTGCTTATTTGCACGAAATGTTTTGGAAGCAACAACTAGGCGCTCGATTGTTTGTCGGTCAAAAGCCGCCATGCCTTGTTTACGTAACCAGGTTGCTATAACTTCTTTGGCAACGGCGTGAGGTAAGTCTATAAACCACTGCCGGTCAAGTTCCTTGCTAATTAGATTGTGCTCTAATTGCTTGCTTAGTTCTTGGTCAAGCACGGCGTTAAATTTGGTGCTTTTAGAAATTAAATCGAGCAATTTAGCTCGGTCGCTACTGCTAAACTTCGGTATGATTTGATGTCTAATATAGTTGCGAAGGTAACTAGTATCATTGTTTGTTTCATCCTCACGCCAGTTCAAGCCCTGGTCCTTGGCATATTCGGTCAGGGTCTTTTTCGAAAAATTTAGTAGAGGACGCCTTAAGTCCTGATGCGACTGTAGTGAACTAAGTCCGAGTCTACCTGTTCCCCTCATAAGATTAATTACTGCGGTTTCTAAAACGTCGTCTTGATGGTGTGCTGTAGTAATGGCCTTGGCGCTAAATTGTTTTCTAACGTTATTCAGAAACTTGTAGCGGGCCTTACGAGCCGCTTCTTCGCTGACCGATGGTCCTAAGTGGCCTTCTTTATATACAAATGGCAGTTTGTATTTGTCTGCCAGCGCCTCAACAAAAAGTCGGTCATCTTTGGAGTTGGGTCGAATTCCATGATCAAAGTGAGCGACAATAAGCCGTGCTGCTGTTTTACGACTCAACAAATCTAGCAGTACGACGGAATCTACCCCGCCGCTAACTGCCACAATATACATGTCTTTACCAATTGGAAACTCAATATCCACTCTAGTCATCATATCAACCTCTGGCAAACAGATACAAAAAATGGTATATTTGATCCCTGTTGACGTGGCGGCGTAGCTCAGTTGGTTAGAGCGCAGGACTCATAAGCCTGAGGTCATAGGTTCAATTCCTATCGCCGCTACCATGACGTTCGTCTTTCATTTTTCTTTTTGGTTAAACGCATAAAAAGAACCGTACTTTTCTCCTGTTTTATATTCATCAAGACTATCAACGTTAATTACATATTTATCAGTTTCTTCGTCGTAGTTTAATACGGCAACTAAATCAAGCTCCTCGGAATTAAGAAGTCTGGTCGGTGGGCCTCCCCAAAACGCCCATAGTATTAAACCATCTGACCGTAGATTAACTCGCTTTATCACAGTCGGGACATCAATTTCCGAAGGGTTTATAAACGCGATAACATCGACAGGTTCATCAGGTTTCCATACGTGCACATCTACCGCGTGTATTTCAGCACCTAGTAATGCAAACCCACCAATCATATGTTCATCCAAAGAATTGTCAGCATGAATTACTCTCAATCCTTCTATGCCGACTAAGCTTATATCTGTAGAAGAGCCAGGATAATATAAGGTCGAAGGTGGAGTTACTCCGAAATGCTCTAAAGCGACCTTGATAGCATTAGACGAGTTAGCAAATCCACCTTCGTACATACCGCCGGGGATGATCTCAATGGGTGTTCTTTCATACATAGTCAATAACTATTTTATATTACATAATATGGGAATAGAAGGTCACTTAGCTAACGGTTCAATGACATCAGCTTAGATGCATACTGGGCTTGCGTTTTCATAAGACTTGACATTACATGTTACCTTGTATAACCTAGTAGTATATGAACGAAAATACTGAATCTTATCAGTCTGAAACCCAGATGCGAAAAGGCATGCTTGTTTACTGCGTGCTGTTGCTATTAAAAGACGGCAAAGTATATACCTCGGAAATAATTAGATCGCTTAGAGAGGCTGAACTTATAGTTGTCGAAGGCACCCTCTATCCCCTACTCAATCGTTTGGCTAAAGAAAAAATACTAGCTTACGAGTGGCAGGAAAGTGAACAAGGACCACCGCGCAAATACTACTGGTTAACAGATGAAGGCAAGGCATTATTAGGTGGCCTGAATGCAACCTATCACCGCCTTCACGCATCAATAGTTAAGCTAGAGAAAGGGAAGATATGAACGAGGTTACAAAAATCCACTTGGGTCGTCAGGCATTCACAATCTCTGTCGATGCTCACTACGAACTTAAAAGTTACTTGGACGCAATAAATAAAGAACTTAATGATAAGGAAGTCCTCCAAGAAATTGAACTTAGGATGGCTGAGCTTCTTGTTGAGCGAGGTGTAACTAATAACAAGGTGGTCTTAACTAGTGATGTTAAATACCTAAAAAAACAACTAGGAAATCCTAAAGATTTTACAACCGATGAAGAAGCAGAGACTAGCCCAGGTAATATCCAATACGAGTCAAAAAGATTATTCCGAGATACAGATAATGCTATCGTAGCCGGGGTTGCTTCAGGACTTGCTCAATACTTTGGGATTGACGCTGTAATTATAAGGATACTGTTTATCGTATTGGTGCTAATAACATTTGGCTGGGGAATCCTGCTTTACATAATTTTGTGGTTGTTAGTTCCAGAAGCCAAAACGCCTAGTGACCGGTTGCAGATGGCCGGGAAACCAGTAAATGTTGGTAGCCTAAAGGAGATTGTTGAGAAAGCCGACGTAAAAGGCGCAGCTCATCGAGCTAATTCTTCGGTCGCTGACTTTATTAACTCACTCTTCAGATTCCTGATTAAGCTACTAGGGATAATTCTGATCGCCTTTGGTTTAAGCGCAGTATTTGGCCTTATTGCTGCTGAGACCTACCTGATTGTCGATGGTAAAACATGGGCTCAAGATAATATTTTCCCAATAGGCTTTCGTGAGCATTTACTGCTCGATATAGCTATGGTTGTAGTGGCGCTCATTGCAGCCTTCATAATCTTATTTGGTGTCGCTATGTTTAGACGAAGGTGGCCTATTAAAGCCTGGGCAACTGGTACTTTGGTAGGTCTGGTGCTGATTGGCTTAGCTGTTAGTGGTGCCCTAGCTGCGAACGTCTACCCTAACGTCAAAGACCGTTACAATGCTAACGTCCATACTACTGTGCGTTCCCTAAAACCGTTCAATAACCTGAACATAAATGGACCTTGGTCAAACGTCAATTTCGTAACCTCTAATAATTACTCAGCCGATCTAACGTACTACGGTCATCCAAACCTATCGGAAGTACAAACGACTGTCCAAAATAAGACTCTGACTATCGATACTGCCCAGTTTGATTGGAACCGCAACTGCCAATCGATATGTATACCAGATAACTACAACTTGAGTCTTACCATCTATGCCCCTGATGCTAACCAGCTGGCTAACCAGTCCGCACCACTTCTACCTCCTGGACCTGTTTTCAAGCGTGGGTGGTAGTCTAATGTATGGCTGGCTTAGGGAGGGTTGAATAAATATACCGATTATCTCCGAAATGGTTATCAGCTCAAGCTTTGGTTGATCCCGCTCCATTCGTACTTAAAAGACTAGGTTGTCTTGTTTTCGTGTTATAAATGTCATAAGTGAGCAAATATAAACGGGCCCCAGAGACTTTCCATATTTTCTATGCTTGGGCAGAGGGACCGTGGCATGGTAGATTATTGTCTGAGTCATTGAAAAGAGCCGGATTCGACGAAGCTCCGTCAGCCGAAGCAACTGTATTAATTGCCCATTCAATCGGCAGTTACCTTATACAGCCCACTGATAAAAATAAGATTATCTTACTCATTGGACCCCCCTATTGGCCAGGCAAATCAATTACACGCATGCTCCTACAAAAAGTATGGCAGGACCGTGATAACTTATCGTTCATTTATTGGTTAAATAAACTGCTGTGGAACAGTGTCTATATAGTTTCTAAACCAATATTAAGCATTAAATCCTGGGAAGCCCTACATATACCAGACCCTTTTGCAGAAGTAAGCGAGAGAGCCATAGTTATACAAAACGACAAAGATGTTTTTGTTCATCCTCAACTCAAAAACCATATCAAGCAAAAACGTGTCCCCTTATCAGGACAACATGACGACTGCTGGCATAACCCAGAACCTTACATCAAACTTATTCAAACAGAATATAAGGCTTTATAGTTAAACTCTCGCTTGAGAACAAACTCTACGATACAGGCTAAGCTGCCCGTCGATCAAGGCCACGCTGAATTCCTGCAACAACGTTCTGGAATGCCGCTGGCGGATTTTCGCTTTTTGTGACCTCTCTACCTATAACCAACAAGTCAGCCCCATTCGCGATGGCAGCTTCTGGTGTCTCTACATTGTTCTGGTCGTGTGTGTCCGCGCCAGGAGATCGAGTCCCAGGGATCATCGTAAACTTGCTTGCAAGATCAGGATCGCTCTTGATTGGATCGATTAACTCTCCGGCAGAAGCAACTAGACCCGCGAGACCAGCTAGGTGTGCTTCTGTGGCACGCATATGGACTATCGCTTTTCGCACAATAGATTCGTCGGGCTGATCTTGAATACCTTTTGGCAACTCACCCATGCCTAGTCTTGCGAGAACGAAGCCAAACTGGCGACGCAGTTCTTCTTCTTTGATCGAACTCAGCTCGGTAACACCGAGCATAACAATACCATTTTCGGCTGCAATCTCCTGCGCCTGACGCATTGAGTCGACGCCAGCATGTGTGTGCATAGTGATGGCGACCGGGGGATGCTCAAGTCTGACAATGTTTTTAATAAGTCCTCCAGTAGTTGCTGATATATCATCACCTTTGGTGTCAGCCACCCAATCCAACCCTGCCTCGGCAGCATTCTGAGATGCAAATTCCCAACTCGACCCTGGTGCAGATGCCAATTCAAGACCCTGCTTGATGAGCAACGCTCCGGCATCCTGTGCTAGACCAGCTAGTTCCCTTGCTTGCTCTAAATCGGATGTATCAACCGCCAATACCACCCTCTGTGCTGCTGAAAGATCTCCTCCGAGTTCTATCATATACCCTCTATTCTCCCACATCTTGAATTATGAATTAAAGTATACCCTATGTATGGATTATATAAAGTCGACTCGCCCCTGCTACCTAACGTCGTTCACAATCTTTAATAATATTTTGTTTGATTTGGCCCCCATTCTCTAGTATCATTACCACGCTCGGAGGTATCTAAACCACTTTAAATTAACGTTACCACTATACCAATAATCACTTTTATGTTATAATAATTAAAACCCATGTCAGTAAACACTTATTACGGCCCTTCTAAAGTTTATTTAAAACACCCGCCTGACTATAGGACCGGTGCCCTTATTATGCTTGTACCTGGGCAAAGTGAAGGCGTCACGCATGGTAAAGCTCTCGTAGATAGATTAGCGGAACTAGATTTCACTGTTTTTACTTTTAACCCACCAACACGCCGCCTCACGGAGGGCTATTCTCCACCCGACCCGATAACGAGACAAGCGAAAGTCCTCCATGCTGTTGGAGACCGGTTTATTATGGCAAAAACAGAAACTCACGGTGTTGGTCACGCTCTGGGAGGAGCCGCTCTACTAAAGGCCGTGCAATTACCTCCCGAGAACCGGTTCTCGAGTCTAGTGCTATTTGATCCTGTGGGCATAAACGAAAGTCAGACACTGGGTGAAGTAACCAAACGGGCGGCGAACAAGTTAGTCGGTCACTATAGTCAATCAACTGGCGTAGGTCACTCGGGAAGAATCGCTCTTGCACACCTTGCAAGTGGTAGTACTATTGCAAGACGGCCACGCTTGGCTGCAATGGAAGCGGCCGCGAGTGGACAGTACGACATACTCGAGGATCTGGCCATAGCAAAAGATATGAATGTACCGGTCCATGTTGTTGTGTCCGAGCACGCTGAATTATTTGACCCCGACAGAATTGCTTGGGCGCAAGAAAAAATTACGCCTTTGGTGGAATCGCTTACTGTTCTTGATAGTCCAGAACATGGTCACGACAGCTTTTGGGTTAACCCAGAATTTACTGCACAACTAATCTCCCTGCTGATTTCACAAAGCCAAGTCTAATCAAGGCCGACTCACCATTAGTCGCCTCAGATATTATTTTTTAATACAGATAAACAAAAATGCTCAACAAAAAGACACTACTCTAAAATTATAGCCTGGTTATTATTCTGTCTACTTTAGTAAAAGCTGGATCAACGGTTGGAACCAACTCAAAAGCAAGACCATTTCTGCTGGGTACTTTTGTCATTTAATTTAATCCTTTTTTGTTTTTGTTAGTTTTGTTTTAGTATCAAAACTACTTGCATTATACTCTTTTTCAATCAGTTGTCAACGAACTTAAGCTTTCCGAATTAGCTACCATAAAAAATTTAATTTAGACCAACTTCAACAATAATTCTCTATTTACTTAGTATGTCCAACAATATCAGAACTCGTCTAATGTGTTGATATGTATTGTGCTGCGTCAAGTAAGTCGGTCGCTGTGTATGTAGCCTCAGGTGAGGACACCGGTTCACCTGATAGTACCAGAATAGTCTTAGTACCTGCGTTGATACCAGTTTGAACATCCGTCAATCTATCACCAACCATCCAAGATTCTTTTAGGTCTATCCTATATTTCTCGGCGGCATCTAAGAGCATGCCCGGTTTTGGTTTCTGGCAAACGCAATCAGCTCCCGGACCATGAGGACATACATAGGTTTCTGTGATTTTAATATGGCTGGGTGCAATTAGTGCAAGGGTTCTGTTATTAATTGCATCGAAATCCTCAATAGTTATTAATCCCTCTGCAAGGCCTGCTTGGTTCGTAACAAAAAATACTTGGTAATCAAGGGCTGCTAGTAGGCCGAGACCCTCAAGAACTTTTGGCAACAATTCAACTTTATCTACGCTATCTACTCGTTCAATTCTTGGTACGCCAACATTGACTGTGCCGTCTCGGTCTAGGAATATAGCTCTCACACCGACATCATAGCAAACAACCAAACGGGACTGGAGCCTTTTAACTTCTTAGGAGAATTGGACAAATAAAAAAACCTAAGTGAAAATAACGGAGGCGATAACACTTACGGTTGCTCTTGTACATTCGAATTGGAACCTTCTCCTTGCGGAATTATCCCATTGGGTACGGCTATCGGGGTACAACGATATAAGGTGTGCTACCTATAGTGCGCAGTTCTTCACCGTTAACGACAATTGCCGCATCGTCCCGTAAACCGTAAACAGGGAAATCTAAACCCATAGATGTTTTTCGCAGAACACCCTCCCGTCTTTTTGGTGCTTCTGATGAGTCCATGTGCGGTCTAATTGCTAGCTTTACAAGTCCTAGATAATTGGTTGTTCCGAAGTCTTTTTCTCGCCCGAAGGCTTCGAGGTATTCGGCAGTTGACGGCCGTTTTCCCATCACGATAGAACCCGCACTACTGCCTACATACACCTTAGTCTTAAGTAGTTTGAGCAGTAGTTTATCAAAGCCCGTTTCCTTAAAAACGTGCATCAAATAATCTGTATTGCCTCCTACCACAAAAATCACATCACATTTTTCAATACGTGCTTCTACTTCGTTAATGGGTAATGCAAGTAAATTTACAATGTCTATAGGGCTGGCAAAGTTATCAGCCACACAATTTAAATTGTGCAGTACCCATCGCTTATCATTTTCTTCAACTGCAAATGCTTCATTGATAATCGCTACCTTAATCTCGTCTTGTGGCTTGCCTACTAAATTTACACATGCTTGAACGGTGTTTGGCGTATGAAAACCCTCGGAGCACAAAACAAGTTTCATAGCCTAATAATAACAAAATCAATGAAAAGACCTCTGCTTCCAGAGGTCAAAGTGCTAATGGTTGCGGGGGCAGGACTCGAACCTGCGACCTCGTGGTTATGAGCCACGCGAGCTGCCGCTGCTCCACCCCGCGTCGACATCCTGATATAAAAAACAGGCAAACTAACAACCAAGTTGGAAATTAGAGCTTGCAGCTTTTATATAAATCTAGCAAACAGAGGTGTTTTTGTCAATTAGCCCGAATATTGGCGATGCAAAAAGAAATCAATCCATGCCTGAAAATTGTACTGCCATTTTGGCTGTCGAGACTCACTTTTCTGAACGGCGGAAATCTGCTGACTTATTGGAACAATGTGAGACAAGGCAACGCTAGTTGGAATAATTACTTCAGTTTCACCGGGTGCGGCAAGGCCGAAGTCTTGACGAGCCGAAAGTTCTAGATACTGGTTTGTATTATAGTATTCGTTCTCTAGTTGAAGATTGTTGTTTTCCAATTGCTGGACCTGTACCTCAGCATTTATCTGAGAGATCTGTTGCTGTAAACCATAGTTTGTTTGAATCGCCTTTACACCACTCCATGTTATCAGTAGAACAATTATCAGAAAGACAAGTAAGCCAAACGCCTTGGGATCACGAGCGTAGCTCCAGGGAACCTTATGATAGTAATTCTTGATTTTTGTTAGCATAGTGCCTACCTAGATTATATAGCTATACTGGAAATCTGCTATACTCAATCTGTTACGAGTCGTTTTAAATTGGCCCAAATACAAGGGGACGTAGCTCAGTGGTTAGAGCAGTCGGCTCATAACCGATTGGTCGCTGGTTCAAATCCAGCCGTCCCCACCAGAAAGTGGTCTTGTGGAAAGCCATGCGGCGGCAATAGAAAAGGTTGCCGCTACTTATCTGTCAGCAAGAGCCAGCACCCAGACTTAACTGAGAAATTTGATTAGTAAAAAACAAGCATTATTATTGCCATAGCCAGCAACATCAAACTTTCTACAAAGCTGATTGTGGCCAGCGGTAATTGAATTGTTCTATCAAGGCAAGCATACTGAACATGCGATTTATGATAGGGCTGTTGCGTAAAGCTAAATATTGATATAGCGGTTATTAAGACGGTTAACAGATACAGCTCTACTGAACCATTACTAAGCAGATAATCAGCCCCCAAACCGAGCTCAACGAAAGGGAAAATATAGCTCCATGCTGGCCACTTCCTAGCAACAACATCATAGCTTTTATAAATTACCGAAAAAATTTCCAAACGAAAAATTTTATAGGCAGCTGACATGATTAAGAATACAGCTATAAAGTCTTCCCACAAGTACTTTATCCCCCAACCTCGGCCAAAAGTAAGCAGCAAACTAAGAAGTAACAGGCCAATAATAACCCCCACAAACTTTAGATATTCTTTGGTGGTTTCTTCGGGGTAAATATAGTTATCTTGGCTATGAAGAGGTCGTCGAGGTCTATCCACATCAACTATTCTACAGAGCAGTCTCTAGTACTTTCAATAGCCGGTTTGTTGATCCGGTTTGCATACATCTTTCGCGGAGGTCTTTTGCGCCATCAAAATCTTGGATGTAAATCTTGCAAAACTTGTTGAGAATATGAGCCGATACGGTCTTTTCTGGCCAAGTGTTTATAAACAGCCTTACATGATCAGCGAATAATCTAATTCTCTTTTCCCTATCAAGCTCAGTCCAGTGGCTGAAATCACTAAAAACAAATGGGTCACTAAAAATCCCACGGCCGATCATTATGCCGTCAAGCTTGTAGCGTTTAGCCAATGATAGACCTTGTTGTTTGCTCGTTACATCGCCGTTACCGACTATTTTTGTCTTAGGCGATATTTGGTCACGAATTTTACGTACCTCATTTATGGCTTCCCAATTAGCCGGGACTTTACTCAGCTGCTTCACGGTCCGACCGTGGATAGCTAACATGTCAAGGTCCTGTTCGAGGAGAAGCTTTGGCCAACTCATATCAATTTCATCAAAACCTAGACGAGTTTTAACACTTATTGGAACCCTGCTCCTAGCGCCTTCTTTGACAGCTTTAATGATTTGTAAAGCCTTGTCGGGGTTATTAATAAGTGCCGCGCAGCAACCGTTTTTAATGACAGCTTTAACTGGACAACCCATATTAATATCTATGCCAGCAAAGCCCATAGAAACTAATTCTTGGGCTGTTTTTTTGAAGTTTTCTGGCTGTTTTCCCCAAATCTGTGCAATTATCGGTCGTTCTTTTGACGAAAACTGTAGCTTTCTGAGTAGTTGTTGGCGACCGGGGCTCTGAAGGCCATCGACGTTAACAAATTCGGTGAAAAACAGGTCTGGTGGACTACACTCAGCAACAATTTGACGAAAAACAGTGTCAGTCACATCATCCATGGGAGCAAGAGCAAAGAACGGATTTTTCAGTTCATTTAACACCCAACTGCTATTTTTCGGCATTATCGCTTATATACTTCCTGGCCTGAAAAATTTTCTCCGCAAACAAACCCCTTTTGTGACCAACGTATGTTGAAGCTAATCTCAGCATATCGTACCAATTAGTCAAATGCTGATTGCGTTCTCGATCAAAAAACAATCGCCAATCTACCGCCCGTCTCATAACATCTTCTTGCTCGGGGGTCCACCTGCGCTGACTGCGCATGGCCAAAAACATATCACCGAAAATGTGTTGTTGAATCCAGGTCATTTCCATACGCATCTCGGCTTCTGGCATATGTGCCCGGCCGTACTCACCCCCTGGTTTGGCAGCTTGCGTAAACGAGGCGAGACGGTCAGCGTCGCTTGCTAGGGTCTGGCTGTAAGTCTGCATTACCCTTAATTTTTCCCTCAAGGCATGAGTTCCAGAACGAGTAGCTGCTTGCTGGTCACTTACAAAGTCGGCTCGGGCTGGCCTGCCACTCAGTGTTCGACTTGCTACGGCTCGACCGAGGGCTGGTACGCTGCGTGTCACTCGACCAAATTCTACTGGCGTCAACGCTACCGACAGCGTTCCTCTGGTGTTGGCCGGACTATAGGATGACTCGAAATGACTACCTCTTGGTACACCAATAATCGATGGTTCTAATTCAGACGGCGCCGCCAGGTCAACTGCCTGCTGATCCAAATCGGCATAGTTAGCCTGGTCTAGTCCCCAATATTCAGGCGTCGCAGCCCGTTCAAAGGAGTTGCGTGATTTTAAGTCTCTAACCGGTCCAGGCAAATTAGCCATACCAGGAAACGGTGATTCGCCAAGAGCAGGACGTTTTGGAGGCATTTAGCGACCTGGGTAATGAAGTTGTTGAATTACGACCTGTTCGTGAGTAGCTAGGTTCGCAGCCGCGGCAGCATTTTTTTCCGCGCTCGTTGGCTGCCGATCAGGATTAGGTGGTCCGAATTTTCGGGCTTTTTCGGCTTGCTCTTCCTCCCAAACCCGGGTAAGCTCGGGGTCGCCGTCTACGACCACGCGTCGACCATCCGCAGCTGGTGGAGTTTCAACACCTGCGGGTGCAGCTTGTACGCTATCCGGTGCGCCAACAAGGTGACCGGCTATCTGGCCCTCAGGAGTAAAAAAAGATTGTTGTTCGTTCGCACTCATATTTAATATATTAACATACTTGCGCTTAATTTGCAATATTCACCCTGGCTACGATATGTAGTTGTTTTAACCTAACTTCAAGCTAAATTTAATTCTTAATCAAACAACGGATACTGTCGCTACAGGCATAACTCGAGGCATCATTGTTGTAGAGTACAGTTAGAGCCCCGAGCATTAAAACGATGATAGCGGCCGAAACAGCGATATTGACCAGCAATAAATCCCGGCTCAATCCCTTCCTATGGACAAGCCCTAGTAGGCCGAGACCCAGTGTCACAAAAAACAATAAACTGCCCCAAAAACCCAGAAATACAAAGCTGAAATTCATACTGCCATTGTGCTGCTTTAGTAAAGCCACAATTAGTAGAAGGAGATAGCTGCAAAATGCCGCGACTGGTGGAACTAGGTATGTCTTTTGATAGGTTAGTTTCTTATTCTTAGTAGCCATTACCAATAATCATAGCAGCAATTTAGCAGATAATTATTCCCACCTGAAAACACGAAAAGCAATGATGTAGATAATTACCGTCCATATGGCCATCAGCCCAAGTTGTGGGCCGATCTGAGTAAGATGCTGGCCCTCAGTAGTCAGCAATCTAGCACCATCAATTACCGGGGTCAGTGGTAAATAAGTGGTAACCTTTTGCAAAAGCTCCGGCATAGCGTAGCGAGGGAAGAAAGTTCCAGACAAAAACAACATTGGGAAGACTATTATGTTACCCAAAGGAGCCGCCTGGCGCTCATTCTTAGCCCAGCCACCAATAGCCAGGCCGATACCTAAAATCATAATTATGCTGAAGATCAAAAAGATAGCTATTTCAATATAGTTCCCGACGACTTTTAGATGAAAGACACTTATGGCTACGGCAAACATAATAGCCAATGATATCAGCCCGATGATGGCTTGAGATATCATAGTTGACACGAAATATTGCCAAACACGAATTGGTGTTGTGTGAAGGCGGCGCAAGATACCCTGTTTTTTAAGTTCCGGGAAGACGTTGATCGGTCCAAAAATACCGAGGCCGACAATAGAAAAACCTAGTAGACCCGAAAAAGTGTAGTCAAATTCGGTCAAACTCTTCTTGGTTAACTGGCTACCGACTACACTAAATGGCGTCGGGATGTTTACAAATTTCTCATTAAACGACTGGAATTGAGCTTGAATAACGGATACTAGGGTTTGACCAGCCTGGGCGCTATTTTCGGTGTAGTACACCTTAATCTGACCACTTGGTAGCTTACCTTTTAGTTCCCCGAAACTACTTGGTATTACAATAGCAGCGTCGAGCTGGCCACGGGCCATTTTCGTCTCAGCGCCAGAAAGATCACTTACGGTTTTATCCACTTTTAAAACCCCGCTGGACTCGCCCTGGTCAACAAATTGCTGGGCGTATCGGCTATGTGACTCGTTAATCAAGCCAACACTGAAGGAAACATTGTTGGTACCTTTGCCAAAAATGGCACCAAACACTGCCAGGAAAATAAGCGGGAACAATATGCCAAAAAAGAGAGCTAGCCGATCTCGAAAGAATCTTCTGGTATTTAGTCGACTAAAAACAACTACAGTCAAAAGCTTTCGCCGCCAAGGACTAAGCTTGCCAGCCGGTAGGGATACTACTCTTTCAAGTTCCGGCTTACCCTGTTTGCGGCGTACAGCTTTAAAACCGAAACGAGCTAAAAGAAGTACGATGATTACGGCTATAATAATTAGTCCACTGTGCATGTTGTTTAATCCCTTAGTGCCTTCCCGGTTAGATCAATAAACACATCTTCCAGAGTAGCCTGTTCAACATGTTCCTTTTTCTTAAAACCTTTACTCAGTAGATTCTTGATAAGTTGTGCCGGTGTATCCAGTGCAATAATTTTGCCGTTGTCCATAATCGCCACACGATCGCAAAGCAGTTCAGCCTCATCCATGTAATGAGTAGTCATAATTACCGTGACACCGCGGTCGCGGACTTGTTGAACCAGTTCCCATAAGTTTCGGCGAGCCTGAGGATCTAACCCCGTTGTTGGTTCATCAAGGAAAAAGACTTTTGGCTTATGAACTAGGGCGGTGGCGATACTAAGTCGTTGTTTTTGACCACCCGATAAATTCTCAACATAGGAGCTGGCTTTCTCTTCTAGGTTAACGTCTCGCAAAAACTCCATCGGTCTTGCCTGTTCACCGTAAGCGGCAGCAAATAGCTCAATAATTTCTGTAAGCTTGGTTTTATCTTGAAAGGCCGGCGATTGGGGCTGAACGCCAATTATATACTTAATCTTTTGTGGATCATCGGCGACGTTAATACCGTCAATTACAGCGGTACCGCCGTCTATTGGTCTGAGAGTTTCCATCATTTCCAAAGTTGTTGTCTTACCAGCACCGTTAGGCCCCAAAATACCAAATATTTCACCTTTGCTAACTGAAAAGCTAACACCGTCAACAACATTTCGGTCGTTATAGGTTTTGACAAGCTCTTTTGCCTCTAGAATCGGTTTAGCCATAGAGTACATTCTAGCAAACAACTCCTCCGCAAAGAAAAACGCCCGGTAAACCGGGCGTTTCATTCAAGAAATACTTGGATTATTTGCGCTTAATAGTCAAAAATCCGTTACGTGGGTTTTCGTTAACTACAAAACCACTTGGCAAGTCGTCGACACCTTCCGGTCGTTGGTCCTTGCTAAAGTAATAAATAGTTTGTTGCTTGCCACCACGCAGTGTTACAACCTTTGAGTTAAGGTAGTATGTCACCCCTTTAGAGTTTGTGTGCTTGTATGCCATTGCTACAATATCTCCCTCTCTCTTATGAATTAGTAATGGTACCCCTAACATACTCTGATACATTTCTATTTGTCAAATAGTTTTTATCAAGGATCGACCAGGTTGCATATGTAAACGCTTATGTATTACACTTGGATGCATAAATAATAAGTAGAGTTAAAGAGTGTACAAGCATGGATATAACACGAAATTCTCATCCGCAGCCTCAACAGTTGCGAAATAACCTAGGGTCAACAACGGCCCCTGGCAATAACCTTCGAAACGAGAAAAGGCGGCCGGAGAAGAGATTATCAGATAGCCTAATAAAGCTAACTGAGCTCATATTGTTATTCGCAGCAACCGGCCTAATTGTCGCCTTGTCATATGGCATATACCAGGGTGGGCCATCGGAAGACAAATACGTTGATACTACTAAGTTTCAGGCTGTTTTCTTAAACGGTGGAGTTACTAATGGTCAGATACTCTACTCTACCTATTTCGGTCATATTACAGCTTTAAATGACAGATTTTTAGTTCTTCAAGATGTCTACTATATAACGAGTAGCACTACTGGCTCACAGGCCTCCAGCAGCAGTAACGTTCAGCTTACTAAACTAGGATGTCAGCAACTGCATGCCCCGTATGACATGATGATTATTAATAAAAACCAGGTGGCATTCTGGGAAAACTTGCAGAACAGTGGTCAGGTTGTCAAGGCTATCCAAAACTACCAAAAGGCTAACCCGAACGGTCCGAATTGTACTCAAACAACAAATAGCACCACATCTAGCCCGACTACCACCAATAGCAGTAGCACATCAACGACCCCCTAAAAACAGACAATATTATCAAGCAATCGTTTAGGCGGCTAGGCCAGCTAGTCGCCTGGCTCCCAGCGATAGCGCAAACAGAATCAACAATACTATAGTTGAAACTAGGCTCCAGCCGGCTAAGTCAGGCGACCAAGATGGTGATATAAAGTCAAACTCGTACAAAGCTGGGGACACAGGCTTGACTTGATATCCATGTTCTTCGACGTAGGATTCAATGCATGGTACACGTGTTCTTCCAGAAAAACTTACCGGGTTTAATTGCTGACAATAGTTCTGGGCATCGGTATAAACACTCGAATTGGTGGCCGTAGCCTGTTGTTCTTCGGCCTGCTCTAAGCGCTGATAGGTGTAGGTTAGTTGAATTGGCGGGTAGACAGCGTTAGGACCGCTGGCTAAATTAGTGTTCATATGTGAGTAAACGTAAGATCGCAAAGTTTGTAGTGACCCCTCAACGTTGCCGTTTTGTTTATCAGCCTGATAAACGGCGTTCCGCAAACTAATCATCGTCTGGTTGTTGCTTCGCAAGGCAAAAACGGCCACTGTCGCGCTTATTAAAAACAGCGCCAAAAAGTACCAGGGACTGACAATTCGAAAGGCTGCCCAAAAACTATGTAAATGCTTTTTTTTCATTGCGTTTATGTTCAGTCTAGCATAGCTGGACTCGTGTTAGACTGGTAGCATGCACATATTCTTCTCTGGTATAGGGGGAACAGCCATCGGGCCGCTCGCACTAATTGCTAAGGAAGCTGGCTTTACAATTTCGGGCTCAGATAAACAAGATTCACAATACATACACTACCTAAAAGACAGGGGCATATCAGACATACACATCGGGCAGACTTATAAACAAATCGCTGATGTTCACGACAAACAAGCCATTGATTGGTATGTTTATTCGTCAGCCGTTGCGATTGAGAACGCCGATGCCGACGAACTGCGATTTTGCCGTGATCGTAAGATCAAGATTAGTAAGCGTGACGAGCTACTAAATCAAATCTTGGCCACCAAGAATCTTGATCTGATCGCTATTGCCGGTACTCACGGTAAGACAACGACGACTGCTATGGTGGTTTGGCTTTTCAAACAACTGAAGCAGCCGGTCAGCTATTCACTAGGCGCAAAGATTGCTTTTGGTGATATGGGCCAATATCAACCTAACTCAAAGTACTTTATTTATGAGGCTGACGAGTTCGATCGCAATTTTCTGGCGTTTGAGCCACGACTAAGCCTTATAAGTGGAGTTAGCTGGGACCATCATGAGGTCTTCCCCACTCGAGAAGACTACCAGCTGGCCTTTAAAGAATTTATCGGCCAAAGTCAGGCTACGATAGTTTGGCAAGAAGATTTTAATTATTTAGGCTTGGAACAAAATCCGGGTCTTTTTATTCAGGACTCTGCCAATAAAACGATAAACGAAATTAGTTTAAAGGGTTTGTATAACCGACTCGATGCATGGCTAGCAGTGCAGGCAGTTCACCACCTAACTCAGACTCCGGTTGATAAACTAATAGACTTAGTTAATGCCTACCCCGGGTCACAAAGACGCATGGAAGAAATACGATCCAACCTTTACAGTGATTATGCTCATACGCCAGAAAAAATACGTGGAGCAATGAGTGTTGCACTTGAGATAGCCAGTGATAAAGGCCAAAATGTCATTGTTGTCTATGAACCTCTAACAGATAGACGACAACACTATATGCTTGACGAATATACTGACTGCTTTGACGGAGCAAGCAAGGTTTACTGGTTGCCAAGCTACTTAGCCCGCGAAGATCCCGAACAAAAAATAATCTCACCAGAGGAACTTATAAGCCACTTGAGCAATCCCTCTATTGCCCAACCAGTCAAACGAGACAAACAACTAATTGAGATTATAAGTAAACACCTCTCCAAAAAGGATATGGTTGTTTGTATGGCCGGTGGCGGCGGTGATTCACTTGATGAGTGGGTTAGACAAAACTTTCCTGAATAGCTCTCAACGATTATCGCCTCGGCCCCTAAGAACCCCTCGATTCTTTCGACTTCGCAGTTTTTTAAGATTACTATCAGCAACTTCTTGCAGCGGAACGTCTAGGTAATAGGCCAAAGCACTAACGTACCAAAGTATATCGCCGAGCTCTTTAACAATTTCGGCCTTATCTTGTTTGGTTAACTTGCCGCCCTTGTCACGTAGTATTTTCTTAATTTTATCAGCCAATTCGCCCGCTTCACCAGTCAAGCCAAGCAACTTTTCCAAAAAGGCAATAGAAAAAAGTTCGGTCTTTTTAGACTTACTAAATAAATCAGTGGTTATAGCCTGTTTTTGATAGTCATCAAACTCCATAGATAACTCCTTAAGCCAAAGCATACACTACCTAGCAATATTAAAACCTAAGTTTAGGTGTTTGGATATTACTTCTTGCTTTTTACAAATGCGAAAATAATAAGAGCAGCCAAAACTATGACTAGGACCACTGCAATAAGGATGGGTCCCATAGGCTTGTTGCCTTTTTGTTTTGGTGGCTGAGCAGCGGCTGCAGACGGTGGCATAGGTGGTGTTGGAGAACTACTCGGTACAGTAGGCTCAACGGGGGCTACATTAATATCGCTTGGTGGGGTTGGTGGAGCGGCAGTTGGATCTGGGCCAGACGGCGAGGGAGGCGTCGGTGGACCACTGACAGTGTCAGTCATAGGGTCAGAGCTGACGTCACTTGAGACGGGAGCAGACGTAGTGTCGACAGCATCCGAACTAGACGAAGAGTCAGATGAAACAGGATCAGCCGTACTGGCTGTAGGACTAGACGAATCACTTGTAAAACTTGATGACGACGAATCTGTATTAGAGGAAGCCCCAGAACTAGGTTCGTCTCCACCAGTGGCTGATGGCATAGAGCTGTCACTACCGCTTAACTCTGGTGAAATACTATCTGTGGGGTCAGAGCTTGAATCTGAAGAACTATCTGTATCTGATGGTTTAGGTGACATCACATCCATTACAGGCTGTTGTACCGGGTCGTCGGACGGAGTTGGTGTTAAGGGTTTATCGTTTTGATCATCTTCAGACGGTTTATCAGGGCCCATATCGAGATATCCTCTTTTATTTATATTGTTGGTAGCAGCCTCAACGTTCTTTGTCGAGGTTTCCCCAACATTTTAGCATAAGTTTAATAAAGTGTTGCAACTGGTGTTAATTTGTCTGAACTTCCCGGCTAAGACCAGCTAAGATTTGTGAGCTGCGAACCACTCCATAACTATCGCAGCGGCTATCCACTGAGGAAAGACTTGAAATATAGTATAGCCCACTGACGAAGTATAATGTCTGGCAATTACTACGCTCAGAACTAGATAGGCGACAAACGGGATGTAACAAAGAGCCCCCTGCCAGTTTACAGCTATATAGCTCCATCGAAGTGGTTTAAACCATGGTTTGAGATTGGACTTGCTCATCTTTACTCCTTTTTAGGTTATGGTGAAAGTCTATTTAGGTCGCGCGGGAAAAGCGTTGCTTCTTTAATGTTATGCAAGCTCACAAATTTTTCGGTTAATCGTTCCAGGCCCATACCAAACCCACCATGAGACGGCATACCGGCTTGCATAGCCAACAAAAGAGGTCTAAATCCTGGATCGTCAGGGCTGGCTCCGACCATCTTTTTAAGCTGAGTTAGGACTACATCATAACGGTTCTCGCGCATTGATCCGGTTGCAATTTCTACGCCCCTAAACAGAAGGTCAACTCGATCAGCCAATTCGCTATTACCTTCTTGGGCTTTATGATAAAACTTCATTTCACTTGCCGGCCAGTCCGTTACAAAAACAGCCTCACTTTTCAGGTTCTTGGCAGAGTACTCACATATCCAACGTTCTTCATCTGGTCGAAGATCTTTTTCGCCAACCGTGCTTTGGCCAGTAGCTTTGCTGTAAAGATCGTGAATTTCTTTCATGGAAATTGACGGAGTTTCTTTAGTAAGTTGAGGTTTAACGGCATTTAACTTCTTAAGATCCTGAGCGGAGTGATCCCATATATAGTCACTCACATAGTTAAGTAGATTACTAAGCAGTTCTTTTAAGTCGACGATGTTTATGAACCCCATCTCAGCATCGATTGATATATATTCGGTCATATGGCGAGTTGTGGCGCTGGGTTCAGCCCGATAAACCGGGGCAATCTCAAAAACCCGCTCAAAAACACCAACCATGATTTGCTTATAAAATTGGGGACTTTGCGCTAAAGTGGCTTCTTTACCAAAATAATCAATTTTAAAAACTTCGGCGCCGCCCTCAGTGGCTGCCGCCAATAACTTGGGCGTTCTGATTTCGGTAAAGTCGTGTGTGTAGAAATATTCCCGAATCGCTCTAGTGATGTCTGACTGAACTTTAAAGATGGCAGTTTCCTGCAGATTTCTTAGACCAATCGATCGATACTCAAAAAGCGTGTCGAGATTTTCCGGCTTATGGCTAAGTGGTTTATCGATTTCCACTGGGGGTTCTTCGCTTACGGGAACAACTACTGTTAAAGTCGCATCATGGACCTCTGCACCGCCAGGCGCCCTAGGTTCATCGACTACTTTGCCGGTCACTTCTAGAACAGTGCCGAGTTGCAGACCCCTCAATTTTTCTATTTCATCCTTGCTCTGCAATACAACTTGGGCCAGCCCCTGTCTATCCCGGATATTAATAAATGTCAGTCCGCCCAAAAGACGTTTCTTGTGCAACCACCCGGCAAGAGTAATAGTTTTATTGACGTGTTTTTTAATATCACCTGTTAAAACGCGGTCCATTGAAATTATTCTATCACTTCGGTCGTTTTGTTGACGTGTTCTTTCTTAGCTAAACTAGCAGCAACAGCCCGTAGATCTTCATATTTATCAAATTCGCCAACGATGGGTCGGCCAAGTATTTGTTCTATTACATCTTCGATTGTAATTATTCCGATGATTTCCTCAAACTTATTAACAACCATGAAAAGGTGATGTTTTGTTTTTAAAAACGCGTGTAGTGTTTGCTCTAAAGTCTGCTCTTCGTGCACATAATAGACTTCCTTCTTCATAACTGAGCTCACTGATCCGCCTTTTTTAATGTCAACAACATCACGCATGTACAAAGTCCCGACGATGTTACTCTGTTTGCCGTCGTATACCGGGAATCGGGAGTGGCCACTACTGTGCAACTCTCCCATGAGCACTGGGCCAATGCTGTCATGAGAGTTAACTACAACAACCAAACGCCAAGGTATCATAGTGTCATTAACGATTACGTCGCCAAAAGTCAGGACTCGAGCCGCTATATCAAGTCGCTCCTTGGGTATACGGTTGTCTGGGCTGAGTGTTTGCCGATCTAACACTTCAAGTAAATCTTCAATCTGATAAAGTCGACTCGGATGGATCCGTAAATGACCAGACAATACAACAAGCTTAGTAATAATTGGGTGGAAGCTATCGATTATCCATGCCAGGGGTGCGGCTACTTTAGTTGCCAGATAGTTAACTGGAGAAATGTTTAGAAATGGCAGCCACGCAAAACCTAACCACAACAACAGCACAACTACTACAAACGATAACCAAGCACTAAGACTGGAGATAATCAAGACTAGCGCCCCGGCAGCGCTCAAAATAATCACCAGCCAAAGAAGTATAGAAAGCTCTTTTTCATAAACCGCTACTCGGTATAGTCGGCTTGCTGTTTTGTCGTGTTTTCTAGCTCGGCGTTTTAGCTCGATAGTTGGTAATTGTTTGTAAGTCTTGTTCAGTCCAATCGACAGAAACGCAATAATCAACAGGACACCGGTCGCTACAAGCTTTAGCATATACCAATCTTACGATTAGATTCCTAGTTTTGAAAGTCATGACTATGTCGTATAATAAAATATACGTAAAGTCTAGGGGACCACTATAGATGAGCAAACGTTTTTGGCTAATACTGTTAATAATTGTCGTGATTCTCGGCGTTATATTTAAATTATCCAATGCTTCATCGCCCTCGACGACCGCTAGTTCCCAGCCAACACAGCACCTTGAAGGACAAGATAGTGCCGGTGTTACTCTGGTTGAGTACGGAGATTATCAGTGCCCCTACTGTGGAGAGTACTTCCCAATTATTAAAGCAGTGGAAACAAGCTACGCTGCCTATATTAGTTTTCAATTCCGTAATCTGCCACTAACTCAGCTACACCCCAACGCTTTCGCCGGTGCCCGAGCCGCTGAGGCGGCTGGGCTGATGGGCAAATTCTGGCAGATGCACGATTTACTATATGAGGAAAACTATAACTATTATGCAAGTAATGAAAAAATAGCTTCCTGGATTAGCAGTACAAATCCCGAGACCTATTTTGAGCAGTTTGCTCAACAACTTGGCTTAAATGTTAGCCAATTTGAGCAATATTACGGCAGTACACAGGTCAATAACTTAATAAATGCTGATGTCGCAGCTTTTGGCAAAACAGGTGCCCAAGAGGCCACTCCCACTTTTTTCCTTAACGGCACCCAGATCCAGCCAACCGAGAGCTACAATAGTTTTGCTCAGCTTTTAAACTCCGCTATTAAGCAAAAGACCGGCAAGGAACCAAGTGTAGTTGCTCCAAGTAGTGGCGGTAGCACCACCTCAAACACCGCCCCACAATCTACCGCGAAATAACGTCTAAATATCTTAGACACTGCTCAAGATTACTAATATGTCAGGAACTGCTGCCATGTTGGTCGGTGTATTACGACCGGTACACGAATGTAGCGTGTTCGTACGTACTTAACTTTGATAGACATCTTTGTTTATTACCCCAAGTACCAATACAATACCCCTGTATTTGGAACTCCCCTTTTAATGTTTTTGTCTCACACAGCCTAAGCCGATGAAGTACTACTCATTCTAAATAAAGAGCTTGTGGTTGTCAATCACCTACTAGTTATTGTGTTCTGGTCCTAATACCTCAAGAGCAAAGCGGCCATACTGTCTGGTCTTTGGTTTAGACTTGTGGCCCTCATATATAACTTTTCCGCCACGGACCTCGGCCTCGCATGCCTTATTCTTACATTTTTGATTAGGCGAGCAGGGGTCGCCAATTTGTTTTTTGTTACAAAAAGGGCAATGCATTTCCTCGGTCTTATTACCGTAACCCAATTCAGCCAAACTATCGGCGCTTTCGGCATCAATAGTTAAACCACACCCGCTAAAGGTTTTTTTGCTAGCCTCGGCTTCTTGACCAGCTAAGAACATCTCCATCAAAGGGTTGTTAACAACTTTTATCGGATCGCCTCGCCACCTGGCGTCGATGGCTGCAATAAGCTGATATCGTAAACGATTTTTTTGGGTAGAATTAAGATCAACCTGGGATGAAGCCTGTAAAAAAGTATCTAGAAGATCACTTTGGGCCACTACGAAATCGTAGGTGTTAGCCCGTTCGGCAGGAGTTCGCCCAGCAAACCATTCACCGCCGTGCTGAGCAGTTAATTCATCGTCGTATATATCTCTTAGTTTATCGCTAAGTGCAGCCTGTTCGTCTGAGTTAAGATTTTTGTGCACCCTTTGGCCCAGCAATTCACCCTCTTTGGGTTCAACACCCAAATAGTGGTAAATTGCTTCAAGACCACGACGATCACTGCGATCCAGGCTCTGACTTCTAATTGTCAAGGTGTTATTGGCAAATGTTATGACTCTTTGCATTGTCTGTTGACGAAGTACGTTATAGCCGCCTAAATTGCTAGTTTCGTTTTTAAGAGCGTAAGGAAAATCTGATTCTACAATCATAGTGTTAGGTAGTTCACCGCGAGCCATAGCGAACATATCGTCAAGCTCACCTCTCTCTATAAAACGTCGGGGCTTCTCAGCAGCCGCTAGCTTAGGGCTAACACCTGCCAGCTTTTCAGCATCAACTATTGCCTTATCAAATATTGGTGTAAGTGCTCGTCCATCGTGTCCATAAAACTCACTGCCATCAAAAGTGAACGAAAACTCAGTTTGCATATTTCCATCAAGTACTTCAGCGCAAAAAGTTGTTGTGTCATCACGCCTTTGGTGGTACTCGGCAGTTTGTTGCGGCCTTGGCCGGTTTAGCAAGGTCTCGGCTTGCATAAAAATCCCCTGTTAATAGCTCTTTAAACAGGGGTCGGTGTCGAAACACTTGTACTCCTGCTCGGGAGCATAATTGTGACAGTTGCTGTATCGGACTTAGTTTTTTTGCTAAAACATTACCGTTGCGGCACAGTGCCGGAATTTCACCGGCTTCCAGCTTTCACATATTGTTAAGTAACCTAAATATAGCACATTCAATAAACAACCGGCGACTTTAAACCGATTGTTTCATTCGAACTAGTCTTGTAGTAAAGCTCTCAGCCGCTCCGTTAAGTGATAGAACTCTCAGTGCTCCAACCAACACGTAAAGTTCGTCGAGTTGGGCTTGACTAAGTCCTGCCGATTGTTCAGACTGCCGAAAAAAATGCTCTACTTTATCAACCAACCAACGCTCTTGAGTCGGGTTAATTTGATTGGAAACCAGTTTCGGCTTTTCTGAAGTTTCAACCAATTCCAGAGACCGAGCAGAGCGATCTCGCTTACGCAGCTGTCCGCGGGAAATTAGATTATTTACATGAAGGGCCACTGTCGCGACTGAGTTATAGTCAAGCCCTGACATGATTTCCCGGTAACTCGGGCTGTAGCCATGTTCGCCTATAAATTGGTCAATGTAGGATAGAAGCTCGCGTTGTTTCTTGGTTGGTCTTAGTGACTCGTTCATGCCGTTCTCCTTTTTTTACGCGGATAGTGCTCAGGGAAAACCCACCAACGGTACCAAACGTAGTTCCAGCCAGTGAAAAACCCAGCTGACACAAACTGACCAACGTAGGGGCTAATGCCAATAGATTTTAGGTACCTTACAATTATGTAATCAATAACAAAGTCGACTAATGTTATAAAAATGTAGCGGTCAGTTACCTCCACTTTGTGGGCAGCTAGTTTGGCATTATTAAATACCCAATATCTTTGAAGTACGTAATTGGCCATCCAACCAACGACGTCGGCCGTTATCTTTGCCCACCAAAGTGTCCAATGTAGCCCTTTATCAAAAACAAAAAACGCTAGATAGCCAGTCCAGAAATAGGCGCCACCACTTATAAGGTATTCGACTAATTGAATGAGTTCAAAGTGCTGTCTTCTTTTGAGTTTTTTGTGTTTCATGACCTGAGGATTCTTTTGCACCTAGTATAACAGATCCCGAGGCAATTCCAGCCAGGCCCCACCAAAGATAAGCCAGCGTATCGTCAGTCCAAGCCAGCGACACAAGATTAACAACACTGATACCTATTAAGCTGCATAGCAATAACAATGACAAGCGGTCGTGCCGGTTATGCCACAGGACCCTGGCAATTAAGACATTTATGGTAATAAATACGGCTACGCCTAACACCCCGACCTCTTGGCCAATTTGAACATAGTAATTTTCCGGGATTCGAGCGGGATGATTATTGTAAACTGAGGCCGGACCGGCTGTTCCCGGACCACGTCCGAGAGGTTGGTGAATAATATCTTTGATACCAGATACTAGTGCGCCCTCGTGGTTCTGGTCAGAACTCACGACCGAGCGTGTCTGGGTGCTGGTGTGCAAGAAGGTATTCTCAAAACGAAGATTATGACGAAGGCTAAGGTAGGCAGCCGCACTGCCAATAATGACAATTGCGATTAATGCTCCGCCAAGCCAGCGGCCCCTACGACCAAGAAGACTAAGCCAGATACTTAAGGCTACAGCCAAAACGACACCAATCCAAGCACTACGGGAGTATGTATAGAATAATACGGCCGTAGCGACTAGTCCGTAAACTGCTAGCGTCCAACGCTTCAGTCTTTTGCGAGCTCCGAAAAATAATATACTCACCGCCGTAATAATGACTACTAAGTAAGCCCCCAGAGGATTGGGTCCTCTAAGCGTGGATTGAATCCTAACATATTGGTTGTTTTGATCGACGGTCTCAAATGGAGCAATAGTGTGCGGACCATAGCCAAGGTGGCTTAGGAAGTTCGAGGATAAGACAAAATGCTGAAACAACCCAAACAGCACAACTAGCACAGCCGGAAAAAGAAGTAATTTCTGCCAGTTACGATGAAGCTTATTGCTTTGTGAAGCAACAAAAGCACACACCCAAAAAAATACCACTAGACGTAAATTTACTACTACGGCGTAGCCAAAGGCGGTCCTATCAACATGATGGCTCGCCAATGATATAAAGCCCAGTAGTAGAGTTAAAAGTATGTATCCAATAGTCAGCCAAAATAACCAGCTATGACGTAAACGTTGTCTTAACTGTCTGTTGTTTAGGGTTAAGCTAAGAGCAATAACAGCCATAACGATTAAGACATATTCTTTCCAGAGTCTCAGGGCCGTATAGTGCCCAAAGACTGTACTTAACCAAACGCTCAGAGTGGCATGAAACGGAATTAGCAAAAGAATGGCCGCCACACCCACTTCGAGTATAGATACAAGTGGTCTGGCTCTAGAGGTTTGTCTCATAAATGCTACAATCTAGTATAGCTAAGATCCAAGCTTATTATGAAGAATAACGTCTCGCTTATTTATAACCTGTGTCTGATTGTGGGTGATGGCTTGGGATTGGTTGCCGCCTTTGCTGGTGCTTACGTTATTAGGGTAACGATAAGTCACCGTCCCTTAGTAGCACAAGTTCATGCCAAAACGTATATCAGTGTGTTTTTAGTCTTGCTGCCGTTTTGGATTTTAATTTTTGCCTTGCTAGGACTTTATAACAGCAATATTTACGAAAAACGATTCAGTGAAATTGGTAGATTGTTGATCGGATCGTTCATAGGCATGCTATTCGTGGTGTTCTGGAACTTTATTGCAACTAAGCCAATACTACCGGCCCGAGAAGTGCCTCTACTGGGTCTAGCTTTGGGGTTTTTGTTTCTTGTCATATTTAGAAACGGCGCTCGCTTTGTGCGCACGACTCTATTTGGTTATGGCATTGGTATTACCAATGTTCTTATTGTTGGTAATACCAATATGAGTGATGAATTGGTAAACTCACTGGCTGATAGTAAAACTTCTGGATATAGCGTTCTTGGTGTTGTAAGCAGTCATCAAAACAAAAAATATGCTCACATCCATCATTTCAGTTCTTTTACTCAAGCCCTGGAATCAATTAAAAGCGAAACGCTTAACGGTATCATTCAGACTGAGCTATACGCTGAAGAGGCCAAAAATCGTGAGATCCTAGACTATGCCCAAGAGCATCATACTGGATACCGTTTTGTGCCCGGTAACACCGAATTATTTGTCGGCAATATTGACGTTGAGTTATTCCGTTCATCAGTGCCGGTCATCGCCGTTCATCAAACTGCACTGTTTGGTTGGGGGCGAATTGTTAAGAGAGTATTTGACTTAGTTTTCGGTACAATAGCACTCATTATTGCTCTGCCGTTCATGTTAATTATTGCTCTGCTTATTCTTATTTTTGATACTGGACCAATTTTATTTAGACAGAAGCGTCTAACAAGATTCGACACGACCGTTAAAATTTTTAAGTTTCGGACCATGAAAAAAGAATGGAGCACTGGTATGAGTCCAGAAGAAGCTTTTGAGAAAATGGGAAGACCTGAACTTGCTAAGGTGTATCGAGCTTCTGGTGACCGACTAGATAAAGACCCTCGCATCACCCCACTAGGGCGTTTTTTAAGACTTTCCAGTCTTGATGAGTTACCGCAATTATTAAACGTTATAAAAGGTGACATCAGCCTGGTTGGTCCGAGGGCTTTAGAACCTTTTGAACTAGCCTGGTACTCAAAGAAGAATTTACTACTCAGCGTCAAGTCGGGACTGACCGGTCTGGCAGTCGTTTCTGGTCGTAGTAATCTGGACTTTGAAGAACGCCGTAAGTTGGATCTATATTACGTGCAGAACTGGAGTTTTTGGTTGGATATTACCATCCTACTCAAAACCTTCCGGACAATTGTTAGCCGCCGCGGAGCAAGATAGATAATGAAGGTTGCTATTGTCTGTGATTGGCTTATTGGCATTGGTGGAGCTGAGCGCGTTGTACTGGAGCTTCACAAACTCTACCCTCACGCCCCGATCTTCACATCACAATACAGCCCAGCAGATATCCCTTGGTTTGGAGACGCTGATGTTCGGACAACCTGGTTACAGAAACTGCCCAGAGGCCTTAGGAAGTTTTCACCGGTACTGCGAGCCTGGACTTTTAGTCACTTGGATTTAAGTGATTACGACCTGGTGTTATCTTCTAGTGGGGCCGAGGCAAAGGCCGTAAAAGTCAGCAAAACAGCTCTGCATATCTGTTTTTGCCACGCCCCAACTCATTACTATTGGAGTCGTTATAACGAGTACCTAGCCCATCCGGGTTTTGGGATATTTGACCCACTTGCTAGATTTGGTTTAAGTCTACTAGCTGGGCCAATGCGACGATGGGACAAAAGAGCTGCCCAAAAACCAAATTATCTTGTGACTAACTCCGAATTCACCAAGCAGCAGATTAAAAAATACTACGGTCGTGATGCGACTGTTATTCATCCGCCAGTTGATGTTGAGCGTTTTGAGACACGTACTAAAACTGAGCGAAAGGGATTCTTGATAGCTGGACGTCAAACACCGTATAAGCGTTTTGACTTAGCTGTAAGCGCAGCAACCAAAGAAAAATTGCCCTTGATTGTCATCGGTAATGGACCAGAAAACGCTAGACTTCGAAAGATAGCCGGCCCGACAGTATCATTTCTTGATAATGTGACCGATAACGACATGCCATTTTACTTTCAAGCTGCAGAAGCTTTTCTTTTTCCGGGGTTAGATGACTTCGGTATAGTTGCTGTTGAAGCCCTAGCCGCAGGAACACCGGTGCTAGCCTTCCGAGGAGGCGGAGCGTTGGATTACGTAAAACAAGGGCAGACAGGTCTGTTTTTCGATGAGCAAACAGCTGACTCTCTTGCTAAAGTACTAAGACAGTTCGCTAAATCAAAATTTGACAGTAACAAAATTGCTAAATCGGCGTTGGCCTTTGATCAAGCTACTTTTGACGAAAAGATGAAATCGTTCATCAAGACTTGTCAGAACTAAAGTGTTTCGACATTTCACCGACTTTTTGTGATAGGTCTTTACGAGCAACCAGTATGCCTTGTTCGGTGTTAACGACGACAATGTTATCAAGACCAATTACAGCAACAGGTTTGTCTTCACTGTTATAGATATAGGCGTTTTCAACATCGGAAATGGCCACCTTTTCACCATGAACGTGATTACCGCCAGCATCATTTTGGACAGCACTATGTAGGTCGTTAAAAGACCCCAGATCCATCCAGTCGAAGCTAGCCGGAACCACCAATAGATCCTTTACGTGCTCTATTAAAGCGTAATCAATTGCCTCGTTCGTAAATTCCAGATATATTTTATCGATGTCTTTTTGGGATGCGCTGACAAGCTGTTCAAAGTTCTTCGTTAGTTGTGGTGAGTAAGCTTTCATTTCTCTAGTGAAAACGTTTAGAGATGCCAGAAAGTAGCCACAGTTCCATAAATAATTACCGCTCGTTAGGTATTGAAGCGCCGTTTTATAGTCTGGTTTCTCTTTGAATGAGCGGACTTTAAAAACAAATCTTTTAGCATCGAGTATGTCGCCTTTTTGAATGTAGCCAAAACCGGTCGCCGGATAGGTTGGTTCGGCACCGATGAGAAGAATTTTTTCTTCTTGCTTTGCCGTTTCGGTGGCAATTTTAAAGGTGCGCACAAAACCATCTATATCTCTAATATAGTGATCAGCAAATAATATCGCGATTGGTTCATCGCCATCGTGTTTTTTAGCAATAACACTAAGAGCTATTACGATACAGCTAGCCGTCCCTCGACGAGCTGGCTCACTAATAAAGGCCTCATTGCCTAATTTAGGGAGCTGCTTTTTAACATGTGCGATATGTCCGGTTTCAGACACCACGTAGATGTCGTCAGTAAGACGTTTCGCTCTATCAAAAGTACGCTGCAATAGAGAACGACTATCGCCATTTATTTTTAACAGATGCTTAGGATATTCTGGCGTCGATAACGGCCAAAGCCTGGTACCAGACCCACCAGCAATAATCACCGCAATCATACCAAGAATCATAACAAAAAGCTGTGATATGCAATAGATAATCCGATATAATGCCTGTGCAATAAAGGAGATAAAGTGTCAGCTGTAGACCAGATCTTTAAAGCCTATGATATTCGAGGCAAAGTTAATAGTGAATTAACACCAGCGGTGGTTGGGCATATCGGTTTTGCATTTGGCGAATGGCTGCCGAGCGGTGGAATTGTAGCCGTCGGCCGAGATATGAGACCAGACTCCAAAGAATTATCCGACTCGATGATAGCCGGCTTAAGAGCTGCCGGTAGAAATGTTTGGGATATTGGTCAGGTGACCAGCGACATGATTTATTTCGCTGTCGGTCATTATCGGCTAGCCGGAGGAGCAATGATTACAGCCAGCCATAACCCGGGCGAATACAACGGCATTAAACTGTGTCGTGAGGAAGCGAAACCAATTGGCGAGGAAACAGGTTTATTCGAAATCCGTGACAAGGTCAAGGCTTTAAATAGTGAGCTGGGCCCAGCTCTGGGCCAGTTGAGTAGTAAGGATATTGTTGAAGACTGGATAACCCACGTACTGTCATTTATTGACCCTGCCAAGTTAAAACCTTTGCATATTGTAGTTGATGCCGGTAACGGCATGGCTGGAAAAATTTTCCCCGAACTAGAGCCCTACGTACCTTTTGAGGTCGACGAACTATATTTTGAACTGGATGGGACTTTCCCCAATCACATTGCCAATCCTCTTGAGCCAAAAAATCTTGTTGATCTTCAAAAGGCCGTAAAGACAACAAAGGCCGACGCCGGTATAGCTTTTGATGGCGACGGTGATCGCGCCGTGCTGTTAGACGAGAAAGGAGAGCCGCTAAGTGGGACTGTAATGACTGCAATCCTTGCACAGTTCTTCCTAAGTAAATACCCTGGTTCAACAATTCTTTGTAACGCCATTTGTGGCCGAGCTGCAATTGAGGCAATTAAAGCAGCTGGTGGAAAGCCCGTTCGTACTCGAGTTGGGCATTCTTTCATAAAAGCCGACATGCGCAAACATAACGCCGTTTTCGCCGGCGAGCACAGTGGTCATTATTATTTTAAGGACAATTTTATGGCTGATAGCGGTCTGATAGCGGTCGTTGTTGGTCTTTATATACTATCGAACAGTAACAAAAGCCTCTCGAGTCTGGCTGAGCCGTTTCGCAAAAAGTACGTTCAAATTAATGAGACCAACTTTGAAGTTAAAGATAAAGTCGCTACCATGAAGCTGATTGCTGAGAATTTCGCTGATGGTCAACAGGATTGGCTTGATGGTCTGACAGTAAACTTCCCTGACTCATGGATAAATGTACGCCCCAGTAATACCGAACCCCTACTACGCTTTAACGCCGAAGCTAAAACCAAAGATAAGCTTGATTTTCTAACCCAGAAAGTTACCAGCTTAATTAAAAATGGATAGCTAGAGTGCGTATCCTTGTTACGGGTGGAGCTGGATATATCGGTTCGCATACCGTCTTAGAGTTGTTGGAAAATAATTATGAGGTTGTGGTAGTTGATAACCTCTCCAACAGCCAAGAGGAGTCACTACGTCGAGTTACAAAAATTACTAACAAATCGCTTGATTTTCATGAATTTGATCTTCGTGACGAAAATCGTCTAAACGAGCTCTTCTCTGCTACTAAGATTGATGGTGTAATACATTTTGCTGGGCTTAAGGCTGTTGGCGAATCCGTACTTGAACCACTTAACTATTACTCTAATAATCTCGGTTCAACACTCACTTTACTAAAAACAATGAAAAAATTTGGCGTTCATCAATTGGTTTTTAGTTCATCTTGCACCGTATACGGCCAACCTGACGCTATTCAGGTAAGTGAAAATACGCCGATACAACCAACAAGCCCATATGGACAAACCAAAGCAATGATAGAGCAAATTTTAAAGGACGTTAGCCTCAGTGATAAGAGCTGGAAAATTACAATTCTACGTTACTTTAACCCAATCGGCGCTCACCAATCGGGTAAGATGGGCGAAGATCCAAACGGCATACCCAATAACCTACTACCTTATACTGCCCAGGTCGCAGTCGGAAAGCTTAAATTTGTTTCGATTTTCGGCAACGACTATGACACGCCTGATGGAACCGGAGTTCGTGACTATATCCATGTAGTTGATCTGGCAAAGGGTCACATTGCAGCCCTGAAGCACACGCCAAAAACAGCCAGCCTGGTTATTTATAATCTAGGAACTGGTAAAGGTTCATCGGTGCTTGACGTATTGGCTGCTTTTGAAAAAGCCTCGGGTAAAAAAGTACCTTATGTTTTTGCCCCTCGGCGTCCTGGCGATGTGAGTCAACTTTTTGCCAACGTAGACAAGGCCCACAAAGAACTCAACTGGCAGACTGAAAAAGATCTACTACAAGCCTGCCAAGACACCTGGCATTGGCAATCGTCAAACCCAAACGGCTATAACTAAACTTGCTATAATATGCCTGCATGAAACTTTTAATAACTGGGGGTGCGGGGTTTATCGGCTCAAACTTCGCGCATTATATAGTTAATAAGTACCCCGACTATGAGATTGTGATAGTCGACTCTCTAACATATGCCGGCGATCGTGGACGTTTAGCAGCTCTAGAAAATAAATTAACGTTTGTTCAAGCCGATATATGTGACTACCAAAAGATGGTCGAACTAATGTCTGGCGTCGAAGTTGTTGCACACTTTGCAGCTCATTCTCATGTCGACCGTTCAATTGCCGATCCTGGACCATTTTTACAAACCAATATACTAGGCACCGATTCGGTTGCCCGTGCTGCTATTAAACAAGCCGTTAAACGATTCCATCACGTATCAACCGACGAAGTTTTTGGAACACTTGAAATAGGCAGCCCAGAGAAATTCAATGAAAAAACCGCCTACAGCCCCCGTAGCCCCTACTCCGCATCAAAAGCTTCCAGCGACCATATAGTCCGAGCTTACGGTGAAAGTTATGGTTTGCCCTTTACAATTACTAACTGTTCTAATAACTACGGGCCGTGGGATTCGCCTGGTCGAGTCATTCCATTATTCATAACTAATGCTCTGCGTGATATGCCGTTACCTGTTTATGGTCAAGGGCAAGCGATTCGCGATTATCTATTTGTCAGTGACCATTGTTCGGCTATTGATCTGGCCATTCACCACGGAGAACTTGGTGAAACTTACTGCGTCGGTGGCGCAGCTCAACGTAACGGCGTACAAATTGCCGAAACAATTCTAGGTATTTTGGGCAAACCAAAAGACTTGTTACAGTATGTCGAGGACCGACCCGGCCACGATATGCGCTATGATATTGATCCGACTTACATCGAGCAGAAACTTGGCTGGAAACAAAGTGTGTCCTTTGAAGAAGGTATCCGTCAAACCATCGATTGGTACAAGACAAACGAAGATTGGTGGCAAACCTTTGCAAAGCGATTTGATTTAATGCGCAATAACGATATGTATAAGCAAAAACAACGGGTTGCACAAAGTGAGTAACAATCCCTCTTTTCAGGTAACAAAAACCAATATCGAAGGACTTTGGCATGTACAGTTCAAGGTTATTGAGGATGTAAGAGGTTCGGTTATGGAATTTTATCGGCAATCGGATTTTGTCGACAGCGGACTGCCGACGCTTAACGAACGTGCTCAAGTTAATGCCCCGCTAAGCGTCAAAGGCACACTTCGTGGTATACACGCTGAGTACGCTCATAAGCTAGTGGCGGTGGCAAGTGGCAGTATCTATGCCGTTATTGTTGATCTCCGTAAGAATTCTGAAACCCTCAGGCAGTGGCAAGCCTTTGACTTAAATCGTGGGCAAGGTTTATTCATATCAAAAGGCTTGGGTAACTCTTTCCAATCGACCAGTGATGAACCGTCAGTTTATCTATACTTTTTTGAAGCAGAATGGACACCCAGTATGCCAGGTTTAGCCTGCAATCCTCTAGATTCTGACCTAGCTATTGAGTGGCCTATTGCTGACGGCAAGGGCATGATCATATCTGACAAAGATCGAAATAATCCGACGCTTAAGGAGATCCTACAGCTGTGAATGAAGTCGAGATGTTGATTGTTGGTGCCAATGGACAGATTGGACGTGCTCTCCAAGCACTATACCCAAAAGCCCAAATCGCCGATATTGATGAGCTGGACATTACTAATGCTCAGTCAGTGGCCAAGTATGACTGGTCGAAATTAAAAGTCGTCCTAAATGCAGCGGCCTACACGAACGTTGATGGTGCTGAATCGGCTGAGGGACGCGTCGCCGCCTGGAAGGTCAATGCCACAGCCGTAGGTTATCTTACTAAAGCTGCACTTGATCACGATCTGACGGTCGTTCACATTTCAACTGAGTATGTCTTTGATGGAACGAAAAACCCACATGTTGAAGACGAATCTCTCTCACCTCTCGGTGTTTATGCGCAGTCTAAGGCTGCTGGCGATATCGTGGTCAGCACCCTACCAAAACACTACATTGTACGTACTAACTGGGTAGTTGGTGACGGCAAAAACTTTGTACGAACGATGTTGGAACTGGGACAAAAAGGCATAAATCCGTCAGTCATCGCCGATGACATCGGTCGACCAACCTTCGCAACTGAGGTTGCCAGGGCCATCGATCATCTCCTCAAAAACCGCGCCCTGTACGGTACTTACAACGCCAGTAACGACGGCGATCCGGTTAGCTGGGCTGATTTAACGCGAGCTGTTTTTGCAACAGCTGGACTTAAACGAACCGTCACAAATACCACTAGCGCCGAGTATTACGGCGATAAACCCAACGCCGCCCCAAGGCCACACAATAGTATTTTTGATCTTAGCAAGCTTCATGCTACAGGATTTGTGTCCCGTGACTGGCGTGAAGATTTGAAAGTTTACATAGAAAAGGAGCTCTCGTAAAGATGAAAGGAATTATTCTAGCTGGCGGTTCGGGCACTCGCTTGTATCCTGTAACAATAGCCATTTCTAAGCAACTTATGCCGATATACGATAAGCCAATGATCTACTATCCTCTTAGTACACTAATAAGTGCCGGCATAAGGGAAATTCTAATTATTTCCACTCCCGAGGATTTGCCACGCTTTGAGAAGTTACTTGGTGATGGCAGCGCGATAGGTTGCAACTTTACTTATAAGGTCCAGGAGCAACCACGCGGTTTAGCCGACGCCTATATTATTGGTGCCGATTTTATTGGCAGTGATAAGGTTGCCATGATCCTGGGTGACAACATCTTCTATGGTGCTGGTATAAGCGAAAAACTACAGACATTTATCGATGTCGATGGAGCCGTTGGCTTTGCAGCCTTGGTTAGAGATCCTGAGCGATACGGTGTATACGAATTTGATAAACAAATGAACGTGCTTTCGATTACCGAAAAACCGCAAAATCCTAAATCTAATTATGCCAATGCCGGTTTATATTTTTGCGATAACAGCGTGGTGGAGATCGCCAAAAATATCCAGCCGAGCGCCCGCGGAGAAATAGAGATCACATCAGTCCTAGACCAATATTTGCAGCAGGGAAAACTTAAAGTCTGTCTGCTCGACCGCGGAACGGCATGGTTGGATACGGGGACAGTGCTCAGCATGCACCAAGCCTCGCAATTCGTACAGGTTATTGAAGAACGACAGGGACTTAAAATCGGTTGCATTGAAGAGGCGGCCTATCGACAGGGATTTATTGATGCCACTCAACTCGACAAGTTGGCAACAGATTTACTAAAGTCGGGTTACGGTAATTACCTAAAATCAATTACTCAGGATGGTGTTCAGGTAAATTAGCGGTTAGTTAGCTACTCTCCTTGAGGATACTTGGTACAATTGTAAAAATGGCCAAAAAATTAATTCTAGTCACGGGTGGAGCTGGGCATATCGGCTCACACGTTGTACAGATGTTAGTCAAGGACCCAGATAACCGGGTTGTTTCTCTCGATAACTATTTTACTGGAAGCGAAAAAAACCACGTACCTGGCGCCGAATACCGAAAGGGAGACACAAAAAACATTGCAGCTCTGATCCCGGAGAAGCCTGATATTGTCTATCACTTAGGAGAATACGCTAGAATTGCCCCGTCATTTGACGATATTGAAAAAGTCTATGACATGAATATAACCGGCACTTTTTTTGTGGCAGAATTTTGCAGACAAAAAAAAGTTGGCAAGCTTGTTTACGCCGCATCAAGTACTAAGTTTGCGATTGAAGGCGATGGACGTCATCAAAATCCGTACTCTTTTACTAAAGCAACTAACGTTGATTTACTTAATGACTTGGGGCGATGGTATGATTTGCCTTATGCAATTTGTTACTTCTACAATGCTTTTGGCCCTAGAGAAAGTGGTAAGGGAAAATACGCTACACTTATTGCCAAATTCGAACAGGCCTATTTAAACGGAGAGCCATTGCTAGTAGTTAGGCCAGGAACTCAGAAACGTAATTTTACATATGTCGAAGATTTGGCTCGGGGGATTATCATGATCGGGGAACGCGGAAACGGCGATGGATATGCTCTTAACAACATCAAAGCCTATTCGGTACTTGAAGTTGCCGAGGCTTTTGGTGGCCCAATTAAATTAGTTGGTGGTTACCCGGGGCGAATTGAATCCGGCGAGGCTCCAGTCAAGGCTCACGACGAGTTAGGCTGGCGGACGTCTGTCGATATTATCGATTACATTAACGATTTCGTCCGTGAACATCCCCGAAGGCACAGTCCCTCACGCAACTAGCACCGATTTAATCGTGGTCGACAACTTGCCTACCGATACTTGAATAGTAGAAATTTTCCTGCTTCATTTCATCTAGGCTATAGAGGTTACGTCCGTCAAAAATAACTTTTTCCTTGAGCATTTTAGCCATACGCATGAAATCAGGGGCTCTAAATGTCGACCATTCTGTTGCAATAATGAGAGCGTCGGCATTTTGCAGGGCGCTGTATTCGTCGTTGGCGAAAGAAATGCCCTTCAACTTACTAAGTTTGGCTTTTGCATTACTTATCGCTTTTGGATCGTAGGCCACAATTCTAGCACCAAGATCAGTTAATTTTTTTACTATCTCCAGTGCTGCTGCTTCTCTAATGTCGTCGGTGTCGGGCTTGAAGGCTAACCCCCAAAGCGCAAATACTTTCCCTTTTACATTGTTGCCGTAATACTTGTTAATTTTGTTTACTAAAACAAGCTTCTGGCGGTTGTTAACGTCATTGACGGCTTCAATTATTTTAAAATCGTAGTTGTTCTCATGAGCAATTTTGGACAGAGCCATGACATCTTTAGGGAAACAGCTGCCGCCGTAACCTATCCCCGGGAACAAAAACCGTTTGCCAATTCGATCATCTGCTCCTATACCAAGTCGAACAGAATCGGCATTGGCCCCCACAAGTTCGCATAGATTAGCAATCTCGTTCATAAAGGATATTTTGGTAGCCAAAAATGAGTTGGCGGCATATTTTGTCATCTCCGCAGATCTCTCGTCCATAAAAAATATAGGGTTGCCCTGTCTAACAAACGGTGCGTAAAGATTTTCAACGATCTTTTGAGCTTTCCGTGACCCTGAACCAATAACGATTCGGTCGGGTTTTAGAAAATCTGTAACTGCAAAACCTTCTCGCAGAAACTCCGGGTTTGACACGACGTCAAAGTCCACTTTTGCTGTCTTAGCAATGTGTTTCTTGACTCGCTCAGCGGTTCCAACCGGCACAGTACTTTTGTCGATTACTACCGTATATTGCTCAAGCAGTGGTCCAAGCCCGTCTGCAACGCCTAGTATGTAAGATAGATCGGCCGAGCCGTCTTCGCCAGCCGGAGTTGGTAGTGCTAAAAAAATGACTGCTGCGTCGCTTATACCGTCCCTTAGAGAAGTAGTAAAGTTTAATCGTTTTGACTGAATATTTTCCTTAAAAAGATTTTCTAGGTCTGGTTCATATATGGGAACCTGCCCGAGTTTCATTTTCGCAACCTTAGCGGCATCGATATCAATACAGGTGACTTCGTTTCCCGTTTCAGCAAAACACGTGCCAGTAACTAGACCGACATACCCGGTACCGACAACGGCGATCTTCAAACTTCAATCTCCTTAGTCACCACCGCCTGTTTATACTGCCAAATAATGAATTTTGTCCAAGTGAAATTCCACAGCAAAGCGATTGCCGAACTTATAACAAGAGCGACAAAATAACTTATATGTAGTGTCTTGACGCCAACGCTGACCATGGCCGCACTGCCAACTATAGCAACCCAAGAAGTGATGTGAAATTGCCAAAGCAAAGTGGGAGCAGATTTCTTCACTTTCTTTGCCTTATACGTCCAATGGTGGTGCAGCAAGAAATTGCTGAATAGGGCAATTTCTGCGGCAATTAATTGAGCTATAAACAGGGGTGCATGAAAGCGTCTGTAGAGTAGTGTCAATAGCAATAGGTTAATAAGGAACCCGCTAGCTCCAACCATAGAAAAACGCACAAAATCGTATTTCAAAAGTCGTCGCATACTTTACTTTTTAGAGAGTCCCATTGCTGTAGATATGTTAGCATGATATAAAAATTATAGATATTGGAGATTTTATGGGAAAAACAAAACGATTATCGATCGTTATTCCTTGCTATAACGAAAAGACAACTATACAAAAGATTTTAAAAGAAATTCATGATGTAAAACTCGGCTTAACGAAAAAAGAGATTATTATCGTAGACGATGGTTCCACGGATGGCACCAGGGCAATACTTAAAAAACTGGAAAAAAATAACTCAGCGATAAAGCTCATTTTTCAAAAGCAAAACCAGGGGAAAGGGGCCGCCCTAAAAAGGGGGATACTGGCGTCGACTGGTGATGTGGTAATAATTCAGGACGCCGATCTAGAATATGACCCTAAAGAATACACCAGACTTCTCTACCCTATTGAACGCGGTCATGCCGACGTAGTTTATGGTTCACGCTTTATAGGTGGTGAGCCACACCGGATAATATACTTCCGTAATCAAGTTGCTAATAAGTTTTTGACGTTTTTAAGTAATACTTTCACTGGCCTCAACCTAACCGATATGGAAACTTGCTACAAAATGATGAGCGGTAATTTGGCCAGAACTTTGGCAAAAGACCTTCAGGCAAAACGTTTTGGTTTTGAACCAGAAATTACGGCTCGCATAGCTAAGGCCAACGCCCGTGTTTATGAAATCGGTATTTCCTACTATGGGAGAAGTAAAGAAGAAGGTAAAAAGATTGGCTTGAAAGACGGACTTAAGGCTATTTGGGAAATAATCTATTTCAACGTCACGGTTAAAAAGCGTTCTCGTTAAAAAGACGGGCACTACTAACAGTTCGGCGAGTCTTTAAGATCGTATATCAGGTTTTGGCTACCTCGGTAAATGATTGGGAAGTTGGTAACCAATGGTCTGGAAGTGGGTGTTGTAAAGTAGCGTATTTTATACTGGCGACAAAGAAGTGGTAGTTGATTTCGTAGTATAACAGCTGTCAGTTGGGAATCTTGGTTATAGACACTTGTTGGGATTCGAGAAATATAGCCAAAGACCTCTGGTTTTTGATCAATTGCCTGGTCATACAAAGCCCACGATGCAGAAATAGCAGCATTATCAACTACGGCTCCGGACGGTAACTTCTTTAAGACATTTACATAATTTGGGTACGCGCTGGCAACATTTACTGGGTAGGTGCCTGGCCAAACCTCGAAACATAGGACTACAAAAAATAGCACCATCAGAGCCTTGCCTTTTCGCCTGGATAGATTAAGTTTTGCAAGCACCATTGATGAAATGACGGCAGCGGCCAGAAACCCCATAACAATAAAGCGATCAGGGTCACCCGATAGATTTAGGTCTGGGAATATTTTTGTAACTAAAGCGTAGGGCAGCGGCGCATGATTTATGGAGTAACCAAGGACCATCAAGCGCGGCCCCATACTCAGTATTACGAATGTAATGCCAAGCACTAGCCAAAAACTAATATAGCGGTTGATTTTGGATCTCTTAAATAGGGCAATTATGAGTAGACAAATGACTGAAAGACCAAAGTAAACACTTGATTCGGCAACGTAGGCCTTTACGTGTCGCCAATAAACGGTGGTCAGTGAAGCAAAATGCCAAAAACCGCCGTCTATTACCATGCTGAAAAGATCAGTGCTAAAGAGTCTTGCGTCGTGTGCACCCATTAATGGATCACGCGAATTTTCCCGCAAGAGGGCAAGTGGAAGGGGTGCAGTCAGAAGTAAGGCAATCGCCGCAAAGGCCGCGATGGGGCGATGGTTCCGTTTCAGTTTTATAGGAGCTAGCTGTTTGGATCTCCACAAATACAGAACTATTAAGCCTCCGGCCAGTACACAGTACAAGAAATAATAGTAGTCACACAACAAAACTAGAAATAGAACGATAGCGGCGCCAATTGCCGTGCGATACCGAGGCTTCACTAGTAATCTCCACCAGAGCAACATAAATAATGGTATCCATTCCAGAGAAACAAGTTGCATATGGCCAATGGCATGAGCAAAGTGATAACTAGAGAAAGTAAATATGAAGCCGCCAATTAAACTTGCTACATATTTTCTAGAAAAATAATGGCAAAGCCAAAAAGCACTGACACCACCGAAAACGAATGAGAATACGACCATGGCGTTAAACGACTGTACCAAGGTTAAGAACTTTAGTAGCAGTATGGCCACAAAACCGTTAAACGGGTTAAGAGTCTGACCGATCAGAGTTGTACCATAGGGGTAATGAAGATAGGTCGTGTGCCAAGGCAGTTGATGCAAATGTGTGACGGAATAGTTAACCCACCACATATCCCAAATGTTCTGAAAACCATCGCCGGTATCGGCAAAGAAGCGAGTATTAAAGTGACTAATCCAAGGCCACGTCAGAAGACAAAAGAATACAAAATAGAAAACGACTGGGATAACCGCATAGAAAAGATATCTATTACGAACCCTCTTTGTTAAGAAAGGGGTTTTTGCCCTCTTTTCAGCTTGCATTTCGATACACATTATAAACAAATAACTCCAAAATCAGCATGTTAGAATTGGGTTATGAGACAAACCGTTAAAAAAATGGTTGATAAAGTTCCTTATGTGGACCGTAAGTTAGCGCAAATTAGAGACCTTAAAACAGATATAGGCGTTCTGCAGTTGGAGAAAGGCGATCTCGAGGCTAAAGTTAGAAAGCTCACGGAATTAAATAGTAATATACGAGCTTTGTTGGCCACACGATTTATTAGGGGTAATGGAATCGAGATCGGTGCAACTTACCTGCCCACAAAACTGCCCAGTCGTACAAAAGTAAGATACGTTGATGAGGCGCTAAACTCGGAACTACTTAAACGTTATCCTGACTTGAAAGGTCATGATCTTGCTCCGGTCAGTATTGTCGATAACGCCGAAAAGCTTTCGGCCTTTAAAGGTGGTTCTTTAGACTTTATTATTGCAAACCACTTCCTGGAACACTGCCAGGACCCGCTAGGAACTATAATAAATATGTCAAAAAAACTGACTGCCAAAGGAACGCTTTTTTTCGCAATACCGGATAAACGATATACTTTCGACAGACAAAGACCAGTGACTCCATTTAAACATCTTCTTTTAGAGCACAGAAAACCAACTAGTGAGATGCGCTTCCGGCATTTTAAGGAAGCTTCAGAGCTTTTAGAACACAAAAAAGGTTCGGCTATTGAGTCAAGAGCCAAAGAATTAATGGCCATTGGTTACAGTATTCACTACCACGTCTGGAGACAGCAAGACATGATGGAAATGTTTATTCGTCTTATTGAGGGCTTTAAGTTAGACTTGGAGATTAAAGCAATGGTAGCCAGCGGCAACGAGGTGATTTTCATACTTCGTAAAGCGGTTTAGTTACTTAAAGAATGTTTGCACCGTTTGGCAAGAGATAGATGAGATAATCAGAAACGTTTGAATATGGTGCATAGCTGTTTGAATAGGTTTGCCATGACTGTATCCATGATTTCTGACCGGACTCAATGGCGTAAATATTGGGCGCACTGCCCTTTATGCTGTCACCTATAGTCTGTCCAGACGGGATAAAGCTCCATAAATTAGCCGAGACACTAGTCTGATTACCGGATGCCAACCAATAACTTTGCACTGTAGGAGTGGTAAATGCTCGCTTTGAGCCACCATCGAGCACGGCATAATTTCCGCTGGTTCCGTCCTCTACTATATTTTGAGCGTTTGATATTGTCATTGCGTTAATATCTGCTCCCGATAATTGCAGCATTGGCCCACTAATATAGCCATAATTTTGAACCTGCTGCGGTGAATTTAAGTAATACAATAGCCCGCCAGTATCAGCAACAAAAATCCGTGAGTCTGAAGCGGAGGTAACAAAGATTGTTAATGGGGTACCGGCTGGCACGGTACTAACGAAAGCATGGCTGTAGTTTGTGCCGGTGGTACTTATGCCCCAGATGGCGGCCAGACTAGTGTTATATGTTAAGTGGCTTTGTCCATACTTCATTAAGTAGTAAGAAGTCCCGGAACGAATGGTATCGGACAGGGCGCCGCCCGAAGTAAGTAGCGAAAGTGTGGCAGGATTAATAGATATAGGTGTTTGGTATCCCCAGTCTGTTGCGACCGAGTTTGAAACCGTATAGTATGTGCCGCCATCAACTGCAGCATTAATAGTCCCGTTGGTAACATAATTCGATGTAATATCTGGTCCAATACCATATTGAGCCAGTTCCTGATCTGTTAATATCGTCGGCGACTGACCACCTGACCACAAGTTATAAACACCCGAGGAGACTATATGATCTATAGAACCGTTATCCATAAGATAAACTGCCGTGCCGTCTGTACTTTTGACAAATTGGTTAGCCGTAATGGTGTTATACAACGACAGTAAAGCCGATGAGGCAGTGTATGGGGTCCCAATGGTATATGAGCTTTCTAAAGAGCTAGGGACCGTGACCGCGTCATCGTTCATAACATAGAGTTGCCCTGAGACGTTGGCTTGGTACGAACTTAGCGGACTGCCTACAGGCATCACATTAATATATCCGTTATCAACTATATTAATCGCCGAGGAAGGGTTCAGCCACGCCTCCAAGACATTGACAGACGAAACGGCGTGCGTTTCGCCGCCGTCTACCATATAGATAGTAACGCCGTTACCCGGCCCGCGAATGAAGTCACTAGCTGGTGAGGTAGTTACTAGACGGTTCAACGTCGCTTGGCTAACAGTTTCTGGCGTCTGATTATAAACGGCCGCTATCGTTCCGGATAAGTACATCTTCTGTCCCGAAACTACTTGATACTGGGTTGAACTACCGGAAGCCGTTACCGTAAAGCTGTTGGCACTTAGTTCGGCACCTTGAACCATCTGGTTAAAGTAGGCCGTATCAGTAATTGTTGTAACGCCTGGATTATCGCCTTCAAACGCCTGCAGCACATTAGTACTTGGATATTGTCTTATGGCTATATTGCCGTTACCGCCGTTACTGTTGCTGCCATCGCCGCCGTCTACCATATACTGAGCAGTGCCGCCCGAACTCAGAATGTTATAGGTCAAATTTCCGGCAGAGGTTGGCACGTTTGCAAGATCATTCGGTACGCTCGCTATAGCTGCGCCATCAAAGTTATTCCATGCCGCCATCATCTGTGATGAGCTTACCCAATATTTACGTCCTCCATCAACGAAGTATACGGCCGACCCCCCGTTGACACGGAAAAGCCTATCTAGAGTCGGTCCATTGGGTATAGCGTTCAAGACTGAGGCACTCATTGTTACGGGGGTATAGCTTCCGAGGCCCCAGTCAGTTTTAACTGCGGCGCTTGCGATGGCCTGTTTAATAGAGCCGTAAAGGAGGTATTGAGTAGTTGTGTTGCCACTGTCAGCTACTGCAATAGTAAAGTCGTCAAATAACGATCCAAACCAAGAAGTGAAAACATTATCAAACTCGCTGCCGCCGTTTTCGCTGGGGGTGAAATAATAGAGCGATGCCGTTCCACCAGTCTGTGGCGTAACGGTGTTACCGCCACTCAACGTATCCGGCACACCAACTTTGGGGCCATAGTAACCAATATTGCTATCGCCAGCATCATAGCCAGCGTAACCGCTGGTAACACCCAAAGATCGTTCTTGGGCAAATCTTAATAGCCAGGTCGCAGCAATTAGCTGTAGACTAAACCCGTTATATGAGTAATCACAGCTGCCGGGACAGGCATAACTCATGCCAATAAAAACACATCCGCCAACAGTATTGTAGACACTGTAATCACAGGCGTTGCCTGGCGATTGATTAGTGTAATGACAGCCTCCTGAGTCGCCCGTTACGATACTCTGTTCCTTTTGCATCGTAGCCAATATGACTTGAGGATTTACGTTGTAGATTCTTGCGGCATCGTAAATAGCCTGACCAGCTGTGACATTGCCACCAAACGTGTAGCCGTGGTTATTGGGTTCTGAAGCCGACCAACCCGTTGGATCGGGAGTTGTAAAGCCGGGGTTGCCGTTCCCGTTGGGGTTCTGGCTTATGCAGCTGTCTGGAAAACTATTTAGGAAAGTGTCAATCTGTGCAGCGCTCATTGAGCCAGAATTGCTGAATACAGCATCGTCTATCAAATCATTATAGTTAATACTAGCTTTCGCTTTAGGGTTGTACAGTAAAAACGCAGCTGCAACCACTGATAATATAATTAAGCTGGCAGTTAAAATTTTTCGACTCATTGTGTAACTTCAAGTTGAAGATTCGATTTTGTAGTTGTAGATTTACCATTTAAAGTAGCCGTTGCTGAAACATCCCAATTACCGACTGTCAAACCAATGTTTGAGGGGATCCAGTTCCAGCCCGCCCCCGCCCCTTGGGGGTCTTTTGACGAAGATGTGGTTTCTGTCGCCGGAAGACTTATGGTTGTTGTCCCCATAGTAAAGCTAATAACGCAGCTAGCGCCAGTTGTGGTGTCACACGTTGATTGCTCCTGACCGTTAAGACTAATCTGGTAACTACTCACAAAGATCCCACTAGGCGCTTGGGGAACCGAAGTAGAAGTGCTGGTGGTGTTATTAGTCTGATTGTTTTGTGTATTAGCCGGAGTTGAGGTTGTGTTCGAGGCGTCCGAGGTTGACTTAACGCCTACACTTGAAGTCGTACTTGCTGGTGGTGATCCTTTATGTTTACTAAAAACAATTATTAGAACCCCAGCTACAAGAATAACTACAACAATAATTGCTAGTAGAAGAATACGTCGTTTAGTTCGCGATTTTTTCATTTTTTTATCTTTATTTTAATGTTGCCTAGCATATCCCTATTGAACCACTATTTAACAGTTTAATCAACAGATCTGCCCCGACATCCAACTAGCGTTATTTTTTAATTATGTAGGCCTGGCCGTTTAGATTCTGGATAAATATCTTGTCTTTATCATTTCTTATCTCATCAACAAATTTTTTAATCCCGGAGCAGGCTGAAATCATGCCATAGTCATCAAACGCTACTATTCCGTGATGAGATACGCTCCCCCAGACAAAATTGAAAGCGTCTTTTGTTGATCTGTATACATCGACGTCTAGATAGACGAAAGCGAGCTTCTTGTCGACCACTTCATTACCGGTGTCCTCTGGAAAAACTCCCTTAAGAATTTTGAAGTTTGAAACGCCCAAGTCGTCTTTTAGAAACTTAACCACCAATTGCTCGCTGGTATCAGCATGAGCCTTATCTTTATAGTGTTCCCACTTTGAAGATTTAACTACGCCCTCAAAAGTATCAGCCATGTAAACCGTCTTACTCGGAACTAGCTGAGTAAACATCCCAGCAGTCCCACCTCGCCAAGTTCCGACTTCCAGTATATCTCCCGGGACCTCTTTGATCTGGTCCATTAGTAGGTAGAGTGAGTAGCAACGCGTGCGATCAACCAGTGTGTTGGAACGAATGCTGTCGTATATCTTGTCAAATTCAACATCTGTCAGCCACGGCGAATCGTAGGGGTAACTGTGGACCGGTCCATTGTCGTATTTGATAACAGCGTAGCCGTCTTTTTTGTAAGCTACTCGTAGCTGGTCAATGTCTTTTAGGCTGTCTGTACTCTTCATCACTAAAATGACTCCATCAGGCTCTCAACCATGTGAGAATCAAAAACGGGAATTTTGGATTTTTGGTAGATACTTTCTCTCTCAGCAAAGGAGTCATCTATAAATATGGCGTCTTTTTCCTTTATGTAGGTATGTTTTTCTTCGGTGTCTTTTAAGAGTATTAGCTCGTCAAATACGCCGTCAAGCTTATGTCTCTCAAGCGTAGAATTGAGATCCTCTTTGTGTTTGGTAATGAGATGTACCTTTATCTTATTGTTAATACACTGGTAGACAAATGCCATAATCATCGGATTAACTTTACCTTCAAAAATCACTAAATCATCAAGGTCTAAATATACGTGAGCGTAACTAATGTTATGTTTATAGCTATTTTGTAATGCTCGGTCTATCGTCATCTCGTAGTTGTTTTCTAGTACATCCACTTCGTAGCCCATCGCCATGAACAAGCTGAGTAGAGGAAGATTTACTCCCTTGCAACGAGCCAGTCCCATAGTCCCTGCTATCCTAGGTGCGACTTCCATTAAAACCAACTTCCCTTCTTTATTTTCTTTAACTTGGAAAAACCACGCTCCCCTTAGTTCCAAAGACTTATTAATCCTGGCCGCCAAATCTGTAAATCTACTATTATCACTAACACCTACCGAATTAACGCTTATTCCATTTAGAATTCTCTGACGAAGTCGGCCCTCGCTAAACAAAAGTTCACCTCTTTTATTAGTAAAACAGTCGACGGTATATTCTTTGCCTGGTAAATACTCTAGCAGCAGGAGTGTTGGATCCTTTTCGCAGTAGAATTCAACATCCTTGCGTGAGCGTGCAATATTCGTGTCTTTTGAGCCTTGGCCTTTTTCTGGCTTTAGGAAAATTGGAAAATCGCTATCATTTAGATCGGCGTCTCTACTATAAATTTTGGGCACTGGTACTGTATCTCTCAGCGCTTCATAAGTCTTAAGTTTTGATCTCGTAATTTCACAAGTAGCAAACGGCGAAGTAATAACCTCGCATCCGAGATTACCTCCAGATCTCTCTTGTGCTAGCTTTAACAAAACATCATCATGAGCCGGGATTATAAATCTAATATCATGGGCGGCAACAAGCTTGTTGAGTTTATCTATAAAACCCAGGTCAGAGACAGATGGTATTTCCCCAATATAGTTTTCGTATACAAATTCTCCATGGTCTTTAACCGAAGACCCCCCGTAAAGCTTAAAGTGAGTCGATAAATTCAAAGACCTATATATCTCAAGTCCTATTTCAGAGCCACATGGAAAAACTAAAACGTTCTGTTTCATATACTTTTTATAATTTCACAAACCCTCTTTACGTCCTTTTCTGCAAGGTCGGAATATAAAGGTAGACACAGTATACTTGCCGCTACTTTTTCTGAAACAGGACAAGGATGTTTATCTATTATATAGGGCAATTTATTTAAAGATGGATAGAAATATCTTCGGGGGAATATATTTTCTTTGTTAAGTCCAGTCACGGCTTTAGTCAGCTGTTCCTCGTTCCCAAATACCACGGGATAGTATGAATAGTTATACTTGGTGCTCCCTCTCCAAGAATCTGTGCGGAGATCAGCACCCAGTAATTGGTCGTACAATTCGCTAAGTGATTTCCTGGCCTCAATAATGCTTTCAATATGTAGAAGGTTGCAAAGACCCATAGCCGCTTGAAACTCGGACGCTTTAGCATTTATACCGAGCATGTAGTGCGTATCGCCATTGTGCCCAAATCTTTTTATCAGTTCTAGTTTTTCGGATACTTTTTTATCAGCCGCAATTACGCAGCCGCCCTCAATTGTATGGAATGGTTTAGTGGCGTGGAAACTGCCTACAGAAATATCGCCGTAGGCTAGCAATGATCTGTTGTTATAGTTTGCCCCAAAAGCGTGGGCGCCATCATAAATAACTTTTAGATTGTGTTTTTTGGCTATGTCGTCAATTTTTTCAATATCACAGGGGTGTCCAAAAACATGAACTGCTAAAATCGCTTTTGTTTTATCAGTTATCGCCGCTTCGATTTTTGTGGCGTCTATGCAAAATGTTTCGGGGTCTATATCAACATATACCGGCTCACATCTTTCCCAAAGAATTGCGGATGTAGTTGCAACGTAAGAAAAGGGAGTGGTAATAATTTCTCCATCTGTTATATCTAACGCCCTTAGAGCAATTTGAAGGGCTATAGTACCGTTGGCAACAAAATGGAAATTATCAACCTTTAGAAAATTGGCAGTCTCCTTTTCAAATTTTTTCAGAAGAGGACCTTGGTTTGTTACTTGATTGCTTGACCAAATCTGCCTGAGGTAGTGTTGATACTCCTCTATGGGTGGTAGGTAGGTTTTTGTAACATTAATTCTATCCATATATAACCGCACAGACTGATAAGTTATTTAGCCAGACTATTTTATATTCTACAAGGCATTGTCCGCAAAATGAACTCGGCAACAATATTACTGTCTGCGACCAGTTATTGGTAAAATACTATACATGCCATCTAATGATCGGCTGATAGTGTTTTTTATACCTCCAGAAAAGATAGTAAACGGTGGCATACTATCTATTTTCTCTATTTGTGAACAAAGTAGGAAGTTTAAAAAAATACACGGCTCAGAGGTAGTGCTGTCAACATACCCGGGCACTAATAGCTACAGAAAAAATGATTTATTCGAAAATGATGAAACTATCTACTCTTTTGACGAGATAGTAGAAAAGGGGATCCCTGCAAGCTTGCAGCTTCATATACCGGAATACGCCTCCTACGACATTTTCATGGCCTTAAGCAAATACTCAAAATATATTAAAGCTATAGCTGATTTACGAGTTAATATAATGACTCAAAATATTTTGCTTATGCAAAAACCGTCTGAAGTGGCCAGCTGGTTTGCTCTTACCCCCCACGTAACACAAACTACTGCACACAATAAATACACTACGCAGGAACTAGCCGACAGCTACTACACACCAGTTTTTCATCTATCGACTTTTGTTGATCCGTCACAATACCATTGGGTTGCCTACAAAAATAAGAAAAATATAATTGGCTTATCTCCGGATATATCTGAAAAAAAGGAGCTAATAGTCAAAAGCCTTGGCAAGACACTAACCAATTATAAAATTGTGCCCATAGAGAATATGCGTTATTCGGAGTACAAGGAGTTTATAAGTACGGCAAAATTCATAATAACGTTCGGAGAGGGTTTCGACGGTTATTACGTCGAACCTTTCATGTCTGGAGGAGTAACATTTGCTGTTTATAATGACGACTTTTTCCCTAGCAAAGAGTTTAGTAAATTTGAAAACGTTTATACCAATAATAATGCGATGCTAAATAACGTTGCCCAGGACATTAGGCGACTTGATAACGAACTCAGTTACGAAAAACTTGTTACTAAAAATTTTGATCATATAAAGAAGCTTTATAATTTCGCTTCTTATCAAGAAAACATAAAAAAATTCTATCTCGGCAAATTCACCTACGCCCCGCAAAAAGGTAGTGCGGAGAGGCTTATTGGCGTTGTCGTAGCTGATAAAAACAAAACTATTGAGAGTTTAGGTGAAACAATTGGACAAAAAGAAAATGAGATAAGAGCAAGAAACAAAGTTATTGAAGATTTAGGTGAAACAATTGGACAAAAAGAAAATGAGATAAGAGCAAGAAACAAAGTTATCGAAGGCATGGAAACTTCCATTAGCTGGAAGATTACGGACCCCCTGCGCAAGGCTTCTGCGGTAGTAAAAGTCAGGAACAAAAAAGAGTAATCAAGTTAATTAAGTAAGTTACGGACTCTCGATCCCGGACCATTGTCCTTTTATGTAAAACTTCCCGTCCTGATACCTTGAGCTCTCGGTTATTGTAATTTGCGGCACTATAGTGTCATAGGCTTGGTCGATAATATCAATTATCTCAGGCACGTCATCCATGGTGTAGATAGCAATACCGACACTATATTCACCCTTAGTGAGCTGGCCGGGTTGGATAGTACAAGTTAGCGTGTGGACGCCCGTCGGTGGTTCATAATTTCGTGAAGCATTTAAAGAATTTATACCAGCTAAATATTCACCGTTCGAGCCAATAAAGAAGAGATTGACTTGAATTTTTGTGGCCCTTTTTACATTAATTTTAAGCTCGGCTCTGATTTCGTCTTCTAGAGAAAAGCGAGAACTACCTTTGTCGTTAGACATAAACCTTAATTCCGTGATCCTTATTACAGGATCTGTAGGACGATGAAGTTTACCTTCAGTCGACTTAGATACGGTGGTGGCATTAGCCAGATCATAACGCTGAGCGATCTCTCTGGGAGCTCCGATAGCAACAATTTTTGAATCTTGTATCATCAGTGCTCTATCACAAAACTCCTGTATCATTCCCATGTCGTGGGTAACAAACACCACGGTTTTGTCACTGTTCTTTATTTCTCTAAAAACTTTAAAGCATTTGCGCTGAAAATTTGCGTCACCGACCGCTAACACTTCATCAATAAGTAAAATATCGTTATGCGCTTGGATGGCAATTGAAAAAGCTAGTCTTACTTGCATGCCAGACGAATAATTTTTAAGTTTTTGGTCCATAAACTCTTTAAGCTCGGCAAACTCCACCACCTCGTCGTATTTTTGCTGAACCTCCTTTCTGGTAAGTCCGAGTATGGCGCCGTTAAGAAATATATTTTCACGACCAGTTAGTTCAGGGTTAAAACCAATGCCCAGTTCAATAAAGGGAGTAAGCGTTCCGTTTACCTTAACACTGCCGTCGGTTGGCTGATAAATGCCGCCGATTATTTTCAGTAGAGTGCTCTTGCCACTGCCGTTTCGCCCAACTATTCCAAAAAATTCACCTCTCGATACTTCAAAGTCGATGTCATGCAGGGCATGAAATTTTTTATAACTGGGTTTGTGAAAATGTAGAGCCCACTCTTTAAGAGTGTTCTTGCGCTCATGGGGAACAATAAAATCTTTATTAAGGTGTTTTACTGTTAAGGCAACATCTTCACTCATGGACTAAAGCTCCTCTGCAAAAGTCTTAGAATTTCTGCGGAATAACCATATGCCAAACACGACTACAATAAGAACAAACAACATTGGTAGAATTCTACCCCACTGAGAGTGGAAAACCTGTTTAGTCGTGAGCGCTTGGGGGGTAATAATGACTGAGCGGATATCCTGAAAGATTTGAGTTAAGGGGTTAAGACTGTCCCACTTTATAAACCTTTTGGGTACTATTGCTAAAGAATATATTAGGGGGACTATGTAGAACATAGCCTGCAATATGACATCCCAAATATGACTTATGTCTTTAAATTTAACGTATAGGGTCGATAGCAAAAATCCCAGCCCCATACAAAAAACAACCAACTCAGCAAAGTAAATTGGAGCAATTAAAATATTTATTCGAAATGGTACGTGGCCAATTATCATAAATATAACGACTACAACTAAGTTAAAACAAAGGTTCACAAATGCCGACATAGTGGAGCTCACTACGAGAGTGTATTTTGGTATGCTGACCTTGCGCACCAGATCGCCCCGGCCAGTTATGGCATTCATACCACTGTTTGTGGCTTCAACGAAAAACGTCCATAATACCAAGCCCAATAGTAAGTATGCCGGGTAGTGTGGAACCTTGTCGCCGACCCTAATAACATGGGTAAAGACAACGTACAATACGCCGAACAATAACAAAGGACGTAGAAGTGACCACATATAGCCAAGCACAGAGCCTTGATATCTTAACTTGAAATCTGTTGCTACAAGCTCTCGAATTAAACTACGGTTACTTGGTTTAAAAAAACCTTTTATAGCCTTTATCACTTTGCAACCTCCTCGTAAAAAGCTTCTACTTTTTTTATCACGACCGGCCATCTATATTTTTGAGCAGTCTTTAGGCCTTCTTCTCGTAGCTTATTTCTAAGCCCTTTATTAGAAAACAGTTGTTCCAACTTTTTCGTTAACTGAGCAACGTCGTCGTGTTCGACCATCAAACAATTCTTACCGTCTTCGCAGAAATCTCGATTGCCGTGAGCGTCAGTACATACTACTGGTGCTCCAGCAGCCATAGCTTCGAGTATAGGTAAACAAAATCCCTCGTGCCTTGAAGTCTGTACAAAAGCCGTAGCCGTGTTATAAAGCACATTGACCTCCCTGTCACTTGGCCTTTTTTCATAGCTTATTTTTTTATCTAGTTTTGCCATGTCTGGTTCTGAACCAAATAACTTAAGCCCTGGTCTTTTCTCGCCCATTGCTTTCCAGGCTTTTAGGGTAAAATCGAAGTTCTTCTGGAAAAATTTACGACCAACAGCCAGCAACATGTCGGTTTTGCGGCTAGCATCTATAAGTTGTTTGTATGTTTTTTCGTCGTAGCCACACGGCACAGCAACAGCCGTCAGCCCCAAAGCTTTTATCTCCTGAAGGTTGTATTGAGAGGTTGTCATATTTTTAAATTCTTTACGGTAACAAGAAATAACTGTGCTCTGAGCTACCACGTCGTTGGGGTAAAACCAGGATTCAATCTCTTGAATATAGTAAACAGGAATCCCTCGTTTGACAGAGGATAGCCAAACCGGGAAAGCCGTTTCCCACCAAGTTGCAACTTTAATTGCTTCTTTATCACCAAGAGCTTCGATCATGCGATCGTAGTTTTTGAAAGTACGAATTTTAACATCGCTATCAACTTCCCAGGGTCGGTCGTGATGGTCTAAGCCCCAAACTTCGACAGCGAATTTTTCCTTTGACAGCCTAGCAGCATGTTCAAAAACAATTTTTATACCTCCGCTCAAACCTAACGTCTGGAGCACAAAAATAATCCGAATTTTTCCATTTTCATCACGAACGTTACGACTATCAAACCAGTCTCCCCACTTTTGCCAAAAGTAGTCAATTGACTGTTTTTCCTTTTCACTAATTTGCTTATTTTTGTCTCTGGTCGCCGACTCAACGTGAGTGAGGGTAGCCGAAGGGAAATACAGCGTTCGATAGCCAGCTTCCCAGCCTCTTATACACCAATCAACGTCCTCAAAAGCAAATTGAAACTTTTCATCGAACAAGCCGACGTAGTCTAGAAACTCTCGTTTAACGTACATACAGGCGCCGGTCGTTGCTAGACAATACTGCGGAACATTGGCCGGTCCGTAGTTAGCGTCTTGGAAGCGGTAGTAATGATCAAACCATCTCGGGCTTTCAGTATTTCGGTGTGAGCCGGCACTTTGAATTCGCCCATCAGGATATAAAAGCTTGGGGCCAACTATACCGACGTCAACACCAAACTCGTACGCACCATACTGGAGTCCTTCGACCCAGCCTTGACGGGCTACAATGTCGCTGTTAACCAATACAACGTCTAGCTTTTTATCAGCAGCCTGAAGGCCGGTATTAACGGCCTTAGCAAAGCCGCCATTCTCTTCCCGAAAAACAATCGTTACTTGATCGTTGGCTAGTTTTTTTAAAGCCTGGCGATGGGCAGGCTGACAATAATCGTCGACAACTATAACTTTTACAAGTTCTGGGTTAGTGGTTTGGGCGATACTCTCCAGGCACGGTACTAAGACGTTTAAGTCGTTGTAGCTTGGTATGATAACAGTAACTGCTTTGCTGTACTCTTCATACCATCTGATAATGTCATCTTCTTCAACACCGCTGACCATTCCGTTGGGAAACCGCAGGCTGTTGCCTGTTCGTCTGTCTATACTGATGAGTTCTTGTTTTATTTTCTTGGCAAAAGCTTTCGGACCATATTTTACGAAGTAGCTGCCAGCAAAATAGGTCATTTTTGGGAGGCTTTTATCGCCGTACTTTAATTCGCCTTTTACAGCCTTTTTTGCGGCTTTTTTGCCGACTCTATATAGAACTTTTACCTTGCTCATATTTCCGAAAATGGTATCTTGATTGTAACATAGGTAATGATGACGATTGTTATTGATGCTCGAGAGTTGCGAGAGAGTACTGGGCGATATATTGAGCGGTTGCTTCATTACCTTCAACAGATAGATACGGAGCATAAATATATTGTTCTACTTAAACCCACGGACATTGACGGCTGGATACCAGATTCCAAAAACTTTAAGCGATTAGCGTGCCCCTTCAAAGAGTTTACTTTCTCGGAGCAAATAGGTTTACTGAGGCAACTAAGAACCATAAAACCAGACTTGGTGCACTTTGATATGGTTCAGCAGCCAGTTCTGTATTTTGGCAAAACGGTTACCACCATGCACGACCTAACAACTGCCCGTTTCACAAACCCGTCCAAGAATCAGTTTGTATATAAGGTCAAACAACGCATATATATTTGGGTCAATAAGGTAGCGGCCCGTAGGTCTAAAGCCGTCATTGTCCCGACTGAATACGTTAAGCAAGATGTTGCAAAATTTGCCCATGTTAATAGCCGCAAAATTACTGTTACTTACGAGGCAGCCGATCCCATTGACGAGGCAGCCGAACCACTGGCCGAACTTATAGATAAGCCTTTTATAATGTATGTTGGACGACCAATGCCACACAAGAATCTCGATCGATTAGTTAAGGCCTTTGAGATACTTAAGAAAACCCAGCCAGAACTGCGACTAGTGCTTGCCGGTAAGAAAGACAGTAATTATAAAAAAATTGAGAGAGAAGTTAAAAACCAAAATATCGAGGATGTTATTTTCAGTGGCTTTATTAGCGAAGGCCAGCTGCGGTGGTTGTACGAAAATTGTCTAGCTTACATTTTCCCAAGCTTAAGTGAGGGCTTTGGTCTACCTGGCCTAGAAGCCATGGTAGCCGGTGCACCTGTGGTTAGTAGCAACGCAACCTGCCTACCCGAAGTTTACGGCGATGCGGCGGCCTACTTTGATCCACTGAGTATTGAGGATATGGCGGCGACAATCAAACGAGTAATAACGAGCGACAAGACACGACAAAAATTAATTGACGCCGGTAAGGTGCAGGCCAAGCGCTATTCATGGGCTCGTATGGCTAAAGAGACCTTGGAAGTATACAAAGAGGTCTTGGGCTAACTTTCTTCGACTGGTTGATCGGCTATCTTGAGTACAATCCTTCGGTCACGCCCTTCGCCAACTGACTCGCTGGCAATGCCACTATCGGCTGCAAGTTTATGGATGACACGTCGGTCGGCGGCGTTCATAGGTCTTAACTCCATTGGTTTGGAGGTCTTCTTAACCTCTTTTACCCAGTCCTCAGCCTGTTCACTTAACCGCTCGGCGCGCTGCTTTTTATAGTCAGCAATGTCGACACTTACCCGGGTCATTTCGTAATCATTGTTTTTAAGAGCATTGCTAACCATAAACTGGAGTGCTCTAACCGTATCTCCGTGCTGGCCAATCAAAAAGCCATTCAAGTGTGTTGATGGGACGTTTAACTCAATTACCTCTTCCTCGCTATTAGTAGCGTAAACATCGGTATTGAGACCAAAAAAAGACAAAAGGTCCTCTAAGTACTTCTTAGCAAACTGAATCGATGCTTCTGTTCCGGTGTCCATTATCTCTTCCTCCGTTTCTTTTTATTCGGATTTTTCTTTTTATTTGAAGGCGGTTTAGATGAAGAGTTTATAACCTCGCCTTCTATAACTTTTTTATCATTCTTATCAGCTAGTTCTTCCATTTCACCCTCGTCACGAGACAAGACTATAGACTGCTGACCGTAGGCGACCAGCCCGCCAACTAGCCAGTAAAGGCTCAGTGCCGAGGCTAGATCGACCGTAAAAAGAAAGATCATTGCCGGCAATAGGTACCTAGTACTTCGACCAACTGCTGCACTTACTTCGCTTTGGTCGGCCGATTTACCGGAACCAGCATCTTTTAATATATGTCGCAGCTTACGGGCTTTGTCGTCACTCGGCAGCAACTGTTTGCTAGCAAAATACTGCACCACAGCGCTACCGATGACAATTACCATTGCCGGCCAGTATATTCCACCAGTGCGCCCAACGGCACTACGGGTTAGGTTAACTAAGCCAAATAAGGTTCCGTCAAAAAGGTGTATATTTTTAGATAGCTCTTTCATCCAGCTTAGGTGCTGAAGCGCCGGATAGGCAAAAGTAACAATTGCATGTGGATTATCAACAACTTTTCGAATACCGCTATATAAGCCAATCAATATTGGTATCTGGAGTATCAGTACTCCTATGGAACCAAGCGGGTTGATACCCTTTTCTTTATAAAGTTCCATAAGCATCGCCGACTCTTTCTGACGGTTACCCTTGGCAGCGGCCTTAACGCGTCTCAGCTCCGGCTGAAGCTTGCGCATAAGTTTGGCTTGATGCAGTTGTTTTCTGACTAGCGGCCATAAAATAAGGCGAACTACTATCGTGAATATAATAATGCTAAGACCGAAATTGTGGCCGGGCAATATCGAATAAATCAGGACGAGCAAATTAAAAATCGGTCTAATAATAATCGTTGTAAACATCAGTCTTCCTTGTTTTTTACTATAGCATGGCTACTGGGTCGGGAGCCCGACGTTTGACTATTAATAACCCCGGCTCTTCTTAGAAGTTCAACTATCATGGTTGCTAGTTTTTCAGATTCAACATCAGTTAATTGGGGGCTAAAAACCACAAATACGAAATCATAAGGACCGACTATGTTTGGTTCGTTTAACCTGACAACTTCGTATATCCGCCGGCGAATACGGTTGCGAGCGACGGCAGACTTGCTAACTTTTCGACTAACAACGACAGCCAGCCTCCAAGATTTACGGCGATCATTTAGAACATATCTGAGAGACAAAAGAGGTCCCCGAACAGTCTGCCCATGACGCTGGACAAAGCTAAGACTGCTATAACCGTGGAAGCGGTTTGATCGTGCGATCATGCAGTCAACCTTTCCCCTAAGCTTGGTCGCTAGGAATTATTGGATCAGTGTGATAACTGATGTCGGCCTTTTTGCCGACGACGTTGGAGCACTGCCCTTCCACTTTTTGTAGCCATTCGCTTAAAAAAGCCATGTTCGCGAGAGCGTGTACGTTTTTTTGGTTGATAGGTTCTTTTTGGCATACTGTCCAATCTACGTAGTCATTGTGGTGGCCGTCAATTAACGAAACCGGCTTACGTCATTTAGTGAATTTAACAATGCTTTACCTACCAAATAGTAACAGGTTTTCCACCCCCGGCCAAGTGTTCTCCACAGATTTATAGATGAATAATCTGTATGTGCAAAAGTCACTCCTGGGCGAGTTTAATAATTTTTTGGCCGGTAGTTCGGCTTTGAGGCATGTGGAAAATTATGTATAGTGATGAGGCAGTTTGTGAGTTAGGAAGGTCTATGCAAGAGGGTGTTTTGTGGCAAGCAGTTTTGGGTGAAATTGAGCTATCGGTTTCGCGTGCCAGTTTTGTAACCTGGTTCAAGAATACTCACTTGATTAAACAAAAAGACGATTTAGTTGTTATTGGCGTGCCGAATGTTTTTATTAAACAGCAGCTGGAGCGCAAGTTTAACGACCTTATTAGTGATACCCTCAAAAAGAACGGCTTACAGCCAGTTCGAATAGAATACAAAATCCATTCACTTGTAACGAGTAAGCCGGCTGAGGAGGAAATTTCTGTTTTGGCTCAAACGGCTAACAGACCAGTTAGGAGTGCCGGCAGTGCGCTCACCCATAATTATCGCCAAGGTTTAAATGAGCGCTATACTTTTGATAACTTTATTGTTGGATCAAGTAACGAACTAGCTTACGCTGCCTGTCAGGCTGTGGTTTCCCAACCCGGAACCAAATATAATCCTCTATTTCTCTACGGCGGGTCGGGCATTGGTAAAACCCATCTTATCCAAGCTGTTGGTAACGCCATACTGTCTAGAAATCCAGACGCCAGGGTTGTTTACGTCTCGACTGAGCAATTCGTCCAGGAATTCGTCGATGCCTTAAGATATAAAAAGAACACCGATTTTGCTGGTTTTTACAGAGGAGCCGATGTTTTAATAGTTGACGACGTTCAGTTTTTGGCAGGTAAAGAAAAGATTCAGGAAGAATTTTTTCATACGTTCAACGCGCTTCACCAAGCCAACAAGCAAATTATTATAAGTAGCGATAAGCCCCCTAGAGATATACCAACTCTAGAGGAGAGATTGCGTTCTCGGTTTGTTTGGGGAATGAGTATCGACATGCAAAACCCCGACTTTGAGACACGTTGCGCAATTATACAAATAAAATCACAAAACCACGGCGTAACCTTGCCTCAGCCCGTAGTCGAGTACCTGTCTAACCTGGTACAGACCAACATAAGGGAACTAGAGGGGGCCCTAAATCAGTTGTTAGCTTTTTGTGAGATGAGAGATTTAGAGCCGAACTTAGCCGTTACGACAAGTTTGCTAGGTTCTGTTAAAACACGGCCAAAGCACATCAGTGCCAGACAAATTATTGAACGAACCGCAAAACATTACCAAATTGCGTTAGAGGACATTTTGGGTCCGAAACGAGATAAGGATATAGTTGTGCCCCGCCAAGTAGCTATGTACATATTAAGGAGCGAGCTGCATCTTAGTTTTCCTAAAATTGCCCGTGAGCTCGGTCGGAAAGACCACACTACAGCTATCCATTCAGTAGAGAAGATCGAGAAGGAGTCTGTGCTAGACAACAATATAAAGGAAGCGATTAGCAAAATAAAGGAGCGCTTGTATGTGTAGTGCCTGTGGAAGCCCTGTGCTCAGGCTTAGCATATACCGCCGACTTATGCTCAGCCCGCTAGTCGTTTTTTGGGAGGGTGTGCTTAGATCATCGCTTGTAAACAGCTTTGTGCGAGTTGTTTCCTCTGTCTTGTTCACAATAAAAACATCTACTACCCGCCTGTTAGCGGCTTGTTTTTACCCACAATACACAGCCCTAATAACTAAGACTACTAAATATCTAAGTATAGTATTTATTAATAGTTCGGAGCCTGCTGTATGAAACTTCAGGTCACCCAGGAGAACCTAAACAAGGCCCTAAACAGTGTTACAAGAGTTGCGAGCGGGCGGAACACACTACCAATCTTGGCTAACGTTCTAATAAAAACCGTTGGCAACCGACTGAGTATCGCCGCTACAAATCTTGATATTGCCATAACCCATTACATTGGATCAAAAGTATCAGAAGAGGGTTCGATAACCATCCCCGCCCGTCTAGTACAAGATTTCGTAAGCAGTCTGCCTAATGGGATTATTGAACTTAAACTGGAAGACTACAAATTACATTTCGAAACAGAATCATATAAATCAACCATAAATGGCGTTGCTTCGGAAGATTTCCCAGTGTTGCCAGCCATAAATGAGGGCCAGTCTTGGTCTATCGACGCCCCTTTGCTGAAAAAGAAACTACAACAAATTATTGTTGCCGCTTCTGCAGACGAAACCCGACCAGTTTTAACGGGCGTGTATTTTCACACCAACGACAAAGGTAAGCTGACAATTGTATCAACCGATAGTTACAGACTTGCTGAAGCCGAGGTAATGCCAACAAAACAAGATATAAAACTGCTAGTTCCGGTATCGGCTATGCAGGAACTGCTGCGAGTTACAGCGGACTTTGAAGAAAAAATAGAGGTTATTCACGACGACCAACAAGTGCTTTTCCGGGCAGGAGATATTGAGTTGGTGGCTCGTTTAGTAGAGGGGAATTATCCCAAGTACGAGTCTCTTATACCAAAAAAGTTTACAACAAGCGTAACTATACAGCGCTCCGAACTTGTTAACATCGCCAAAGTATCTAGTCTGTTTGCCAGAGAGAGTGCTGGTAGTATTACTGTTGAGGTAAACGAAGAATCACAAAGCCTTAGTATACACTCCATTGCGTCACAACTTGGCGAAAATACGGCAAGCCTCAAGGGGAAAGTCACAGGCACTGGTTCAATAACCTTAAATTCGCGATACCTTCTTGATGGTCTACACGCCCTGGGCGGTAGTGATGTTGATTTTTCCTTTAACGGCAAACTTGAGCCGTCGCTCCTAAAAGATCCAGCAGCATCTGACTATCTGCATGTCATAATGCCGCTCAAGAGCTAGAATAGTAGCGGGTGATAACTGATATTAACCTTCAATCACTACGCTCCTACAAAGACGACTCGTTTGAGTTTAGCCCCGGAGTAAATATAATTATTGGTCCTAACGCAACCGGGAAAACTAACCTGCTCGAGGCGGTTCTGGTGGCCGCTAAAGGCAGCTCATTTCGAGCCAAGGATATTGAGCTAATATCGTTTTCTAGTCCATGGGCCAGAATAGAAACTCACGATCAGTCCAGCAACTCTCGTATTGTTCTTATCAAACGCGAAGGCGAGCACTCCCAAAAACAATTCAAAATAAACGGCCAAACCCTAAAACGCCTAACTCTGGAAAAGTCCTTACCGGCAGTAGTGTTTGAGCCCAATCACCTACAACTGTTATCCGGCTCTCCTGAGCTTCGTCGGCAGTTCCTCGATGGCATACTAGAACAAACCCAAATTGGTTACGGCTCGCTTTTAAGACAGTACCGGCGAGTATTGGGGCAGCGTAATAATCTTCTGAAAAAGGGCGCTAAAATTGCCTCTGATCAATTATTTGTTTGGAACGTAAGAATTAGCGAACTCGGCGAGCAAATAGCTAGAGCCCGCTTTGAGTTATCCAAAGAAATCGGCAAAGATATTCAGGGTCTCTACAACAAGTTAACTAACAGTTCACCAACAAAGCTTGAAATCAGCTACCTTTCGCTTGTTGAACCGGAGCGTTATGCTACGACACTTTTACGCAAACTTGAAACACACCAAAAGGAAGATATCGAACGCGGCTTTACCGTATATGGTCCCCACCGCGAAGATCTAAAAATAACAATAAACGGTAGGCCGGCATTAGGGACAGCGTCCAGGGGCGAGACCCGAACGCTAGTCCTAGTATTTAAGATGATCGAGGCAATATTAGTTGAGAGGTTTCGTAACGCCCGCCCGCTTTTACTATTTGATGACGTATTCAGTGAACTTGACGGTAAACGCAGACAAGCCCTGACCACGTTTCTGCAATCCTATCAAACCTTCATCACAACCACAGATGCTGATGTGGTCATACAGCACTTTACTCAGACCTGTAACATAATTCCCTTGGCCTAGACTATAGCTGTATTAAAGAAATTTTTTAGGCTGAACCAACAAGTCCAGAATCAAATATCTGAGCTCCGGAACTGGTGTCATACAAATACAATTCAGCTTGATTAAGACCAACACAATGTATTTTGGCATTGTAGGTCAGGTTGTTATTCAGCGTCACGCTGAAATTTATGCCAAAGCTGCCGTCGCTATAGGTATTAAGAGGCTCTGGGATAATGCTACTTTGATTTATATTAATTAGTGTTAGTGTAAGGCTTTTTGATTGCGCAAAACTGGCGATCGCCTGCTCATAATCTTGTATTTGTTGAGTCGACACACCGTTATTTATTAAGCCGCCTGTGCCCGTATAGCTAGGTCCTTGAGTGGTAGCTCCCGATGATTGTTGCTCGAGGACTTGGTTTTGCTGGCTCTGGGTTATTTGATTAGGAGCGACATATTTAGGATCAAACGTGAACTGTAAATTAGCTAGCTGTTTGCCGCCGGTGTCATAGATATTTTTTACCGAAAGGGTGTAAGTTGTACCAGAGTTAAGTGGGGTTATAAGGGTTATATCAATACTTTTACCGATGACTCGGTAGGAGCTTATGATATTGGGGGTAGAACTTAGCGATAGTTGGCTAGAAGATACATTTTTACTAAAGTTTATATCAAAGGCTGGCGAGGCTGTATTTACAGCGCTCGAAATGGGGTTTGTGCCGACTAGCCTAAAGGTGGAATTATCATAAATAATGAAGCCTATCCAGAGTAGAATCAACACAATTACCAGCGCAAGCAGAAGCTTAAGTCGTTTTTTGAAGATCGTTTGGTCCATGTGTTTCCTTAATTTGGCGATACGTAGCCAATAATATTATTATCATAGTAACCGCTTCCTTGCTCTACTGAAACGATTGAACCACTTGGTGGGCTCGGTGGTGTCATAGTCGGCGGGTTGGCCCCGTAAGGCCCAGAGCCTTGGTCTCCGCCAATGTAATAGCTTACACCGTTATTTGAGGAAATAAATACATTGATATGGTAGTCAGGATTACCCGATTGGGAGTGGACCGCCATGTCGCCGGGTACAGGGGTATAATTGCTACTCTGCGGATGCCACTGGAAGGACTTGTTTTGCTGACCAATAGTTTCGATTTCGGAAACTCCTGGCACCATCCAACCGGGATCCGGTTGCAGCGGGTCGGCGGCTTGGTTATACACCCAACTTACAAAATCGGCGCACCATTCTTCGTACCAGCCATTGGTATATTTAAGTAAACCGCTCGCGGCATATGGCGGGGTTGGGTAGCCGGGCTGGGACTCCCATAGCGCCAGCTCTTGCTCGGCTATGCAAACTACTTGCTGGCGTGTCTGACTTAGACTGGACAGGGTCGGACTATTGGGCGGTATACCGCTAGACATCGATGAACCTAATGTACAGTTACCGGTGCAGTTACCAGTAGTACTGGGCGGAGTAGTGTTGCCATACTCCTGGAAGACTTCGATGGCGTCGAGTAGACGTGATCCAGCAACGCCTCCCTCGAAGTTAACTTGGAAAAAAGACACAGCAGTGGCCAGCACGGCTGGGCTGGAGCCGATTATGGCCTCGAGTCCTTTAGTTAAGTCGGCGTAGCCCGTAGGTGAGGTCCCGGTCATTTCTAGCCAAACTATCTGAAGCTGGGTTGCCAGATCATATATTGGGCTTGTCACACCAAGACCTGCGGCTATACCGATAATTTTTGCTCCGGGTGTCCATTGGGCTATGCCCCAACCCCCAGAACCAGCTGCTGCTGGGTTATTACTATTCCCACCGTTTTGTATTATTGTTGGGTCTAGGTGAGATTCGTCCATAAGGTTGCCGACAACGGCTGCTGCTTGAACATTATCCAGGCCTTGCTGTACAAAATAGTTATAGGCCTGTTGCTCGGGATCGCTTCCTACTAACGTTGGTTCACCACTGTTAGTGCCACAGCCACAGGATGATCCAGTGGACGACGAGCTGGAAGTATTGCAGCCGACGTTACCGACCCAGTTGGGAGAGTTATTAAAAACCTCGAAATTGTCTGCCGGATCGAGCTGAGCAAAAGCCGTCGCTGACTGACTTAAAATAAAGGTAATACAAAGCAGTGCCGGCAAACCGAACTTTACAAACTTTCTATATACATCTCGACTAATATTTTTATAGATCATCGAACCACTGGCCTGTCCAAATTACGCTTGATTCTCTAAATTGTTGATCGATCGTTCTGCCAAGGGCATCAAGATGGTGAAATACGATTGCAAAGAAATTGGTCGATTGGCTGGACGTTGGCTCAACGGCTTGAGCTACAATATTTTGCCCTGAAGACGATAAGGTTGTTGTTTGACTGGTGTCGGCCAGATCATCGCTGGTTAGTAGTGACGGATTGAATAAGGCGCCAGCAGCCCCGGTCGCTGCCTGGATTAGTAGACACGGATCAGTAGTAGTGTTTACGGACATCCCGGTATTTGGATCAACAAACGCCGTGTCAGTACCGGCGCCACCGCTGCCAGCGTTTTGGGCGGCGTTATTCCAGTTCGTGGTCGCCTGCCCAGCCAGGACGTTGGGGTTATCTGCGCAGTACTGATTCCAGTAGGTATTTGGATCACTTGGTATTTGGCTGCTCGGGTAGCCGTACTGTGTGACACAGAAGAAATCGTCATACTGCGAGGTTGAGGAACTATCGCCGGGGCAGGCGTATATCGGGGCCGCCGCGTTAACTCGGCCAATTGCAAACAAAGACGCAACACCGTGGGCCAAGCCGCTCAGGGGGTCTTCCAAAAAGCCGCTTAGTGTACTTTGCACAGAACTACCTATATTGGAGGGCATAGCCGTAGCCATTTTTGAAATAAGCGAAAACTGGCTGCCGGTATCGAAAATACGCGAGAAGAATGGTTCCTGCTCAAAGGCATATTGATCTTCTGCTTGTTGCTGGTTGTACATCGTTAAGACTTGCTGGTTGGAAACTGCCTGACCGCCCAGACTGGTGTGAGCATAGTCATTACCGGAGACGTCGGCGCCGGCAGCCATTTCATCAAAGGTACGTCCACCGCTCATATTACTCCCAAATGGATTAGGGATTAACGCATCTGTCAGCCATTTCATTATAAATTCACCGGCGGCGGTCGCTGCCGATCTTATATCACAGTAGGGCTGAAATGGATTAAAGGGCAGGCTGCAGGAGTCGTTTAGAGTAGAGATTATTGGGCTAGCGATAAGACTTATAAGGCTACCAAGAAGATTAAAGAGGTGACCAATAGTACCTTGCCAAACATTTGCAATTTCGGTAATTAAGCTTAGACCGGGGTAATTGAGGACAGAGTGCAGGGAGTTTAAAACAGCGTTTCCCTGACCAAGGATCTCCTCGTTGCATACAATTCCAGGGTCAGCGGCACTCAGCGGTGTCGAACCGTCCTGGCAGGTATAGCTGGGGCTGGCCGCCGGTGTCGGATTCGCTGCATAGGCTTGAGACGGTAGAACGTCGTTTAGTAATGAAGATGTGGTTGACGACAGGGGCTGGTTGCCGTCTATAAGATTCTGATAAAGCGGCGTCTGTTCGGCTGAGGCCGTACCACCTCCTTCCCCGTCAGAATCAGGTTTTGTTGTTGGCCCCAAGCTATCATTAAATTGACCTACTTCTGTGGCGTTTGCCTGCCCAGTCTTGACCTCATCAGCGTATGACCGATAGGTCATGTAGGTCGCGACGGCTGAACCAGCATCAATAATGTAGGATAGCTTCTTTACTTTAGGTCCGGCAGTGTCGGCGAGATGGACTATTTGAAAAGCTAGGTTGATCCATCCAACGACAGGAATTGCCTTACCTATTGTCTCGGCTGTTACCTGGGATCCCTCTTCGCCGAAAAGAGTACTGAACACTTGTTGGATTAAGTATTGTTGGACGCCTCCGGCCTCGGTGATACTGTTATATAGACTTATCATAACTTCTGGATCTTCACTACCGAATTGGGCGAACAAAGTTTGAAGCTGTTGTCTTATGGTAGTTTCGACCACTGATTCGGGTTCACCGTCGAGCTCAGCGTCACCTACGTCATCGGCTGTGGAGCTCTGTGTTTGGCCCGGGTCACAGCTGGTATCAAGCACACACTCAATAGCCTGGCCCAAAGCCTGCGCCCGAGGCGTTATCACTCGCCGCGTAAAAATTATTTTAGCGCTATTTTTTCCGGCTTCGATAGCGTCACTTAGCTGGTCTCGACCCTGACAAAACACTATACAGCGTTTAATACCGTATTTTTCTTCCATTAGTCGGCCAAATTTGAAGTGAAGCCAAACTCTATTTAGCAGTGTCTCGTCTTTTATAGAATCCCTGAAAAGCATTCTGATACCGTTTCGGGTGGTTTCAGACCACTCACCGTCATCAAAAAGATCAGATCCGGCGTCACCTAGTTCGGCTTTACTAATCGGGCTGTCGGCTTCAGCTTTGGCGTCACTCTCGCCCCCAACTTTGACGTAGTAGGTATTACTAGTTTTATCCCACCTAAACTCCAGGCCATAATCGTCAGCTAGCTTTGTCTCAAGCCGGGCTTGTTGCCATGTTCTATACAGCCGCTGTACCGGATTATTACCATTAAAAGTAGGGGCACAGTCTTTGTCAACTCTGGTGCTTGTACAGTTGTGACCCGGGAAGTCGCTTATAACATTTTTGATGTATCCGCTAAACAAATTTTCGGTTTCGCCTTCCGTAGCATTTTCCGAGCTGGCGAAGAAGTGGTCCTCGAGATTATCCACTATGCTCTCAATTTTTAGAGGAATGAGTACCAAAAATAGACCCACAATTATGGCGATTAAACCACCAATAATGCCTCCACCGAGCAAGGCTTTTTTCTTCTGAGCGGCATTTAGCGAAAAAAGTAGTTTGAGTTTATCTTTGCCAGCTTTGTCGTTGGGGTTAAAGCCGGCTCCTAGCTTATCACTGAGTTTATCGAGCTTGTCAGAACTATCTTCTTTGCCGCCCTCCCCACTAACAACTCCGGCTGTCCCCCAACTTTCCTCTGCCCTTTTAAGAGCTTTACCGGATGTTCCGGCTTTTTTCCCGGTACCAACAACGGGTTTATTGGCCTTTTCGTGAACAGCAGCCTCTTGCTCACCTTCCTGTAGGGCCCTCAGATTCGGTTTGACTACGGGTTCTTCGTCATCTGGATCATATGCTCTTGCCGGCTCTGCCATGTCATCCCATCCTAATTAACCTAGACACTGTTCGTATTACCTGGAGTTAATTGATTACTTAGGTCAATGGTACCTTGGGATTGTTGGTCAAAATCGATCGCCTGGCCTGGCTGTCCGCCTTGGCCAGGGTTTGTAGTAACTAAACTCATTTCTGTTGGGCTGGCTACTACTTGTATGTGAACGTGATTGGGGCCGGCAAAAAATAAACCTTGGCCAACCGGGAACTGGCTAAGACGTTTTGTTTCCTCGCTAGTGAGTTTGAACACATCGGCCAGTACATCAACGGCCGATGGCGATTGTTTAAATAAGAATTGCATAGACGCATTAGCTACCACAGCGCGTCCCATACGGCTACCCATGAAGTCCTCAACATCCTGGCTGATAGTTGTAATCCCTAAATTGTATTTTCGAGCTCTCTTAGCCAAACTAAATATAAAGTTTGCGGAATCCTCATATTTCATGAGTTGCCAAGCCTCGTCAATCACTAAAATGCGTCGTTTCTGATCGGTCTTTGTTTTATTCCAAATGTAGTTTAGGACTATGTACATAGCAACTGGTCGGAGCTCATCTTCAAGATCTCGAACGTTAAAAACTACCAACGGGTTATTAATATCTATATTGGACTGTTGAGAAAAAATACCGGCAAAAGTACCAGAAGTATATTTACGTAAACGCTGAGCCAGTTGTGGGCCAGTACCGCCCATGTGCAGTAAAGTGTCGTATAAATCACTAATGGTTGGCGGTGTGCCAGTATGGGTTAATGGATCGTTGGTTATGCCAGCCTTGGCGTAGGTCTCAATAAGCGCGGCGTCAAGATCAGCTTCTTCGACTGGGTTCAGGGCTGGGACCATAGAGGTTGCACCCTGAACCATCTGGGCCTGCGCGCCGCCCATCATTAGACGTAGTAAACCGTGTAGCATAATCAGGTTGCTTCGAAGGGCCGTGTCAGCTTCTTCAGTATCAACTACTTGCGGCAGATCAAATGGGTTAATCCGAGTTGATGAATTAAGGCTTAGTCGTAAGTAAGCTCCAGCAACAGCATCACACATTCTCTGGTATTCGTTCTCTGGATCAATAATCATCACCTCTGTCCCAAACATCATGCTGCGCAAGGCTTCTAGCTTCACTGCAAAAGACTTTCCGGCACCGGACTTAGCGAAGACAACCGAGTTGCCATTTTCCAGACTAAAACGGTCAAATATTACTAGGCCCGAATTGTGCATATTGATACCGTAGAGAATGCCATTTTCCTGACTTAGGTTGGCACTGGTAAACGGAAAACTGGTGGAAAGCGCAGCTGTGTTCATGTTGCGTCGAATCTGGAGTTGGTCACTAAATTGGGGAACTATACTATTTAGGCCTTGTTCTTGCTGCGAGGTTGCCGGCTTAGAATAGACTAGTTGCTGCCCGAGCATTGACTCAACTTTGTGACTAATGTATTCGAGCTCTTCCATACTGCCAGCATAGATCGAAAAATATAATCCGAAACGGAAAAAACGTTCTTCGCCGACCTGGAGTTTATCGCGCATTTCCTCGGCGTCAAGAATGGCGACTTGCTTCTGGGGATCGCGAACACGACCCTTCTCAGCGTCTATCTGGATCCCAGCTTCAAGCTGGGTAACTTTCTTGCGGAGGTTTTCTAGGACAACCTGACTCTCTACTGGATAAACGAACATACTTATATCCATTACCTCGTCGAGGTTAACTAAAGGGCTCAACCAGCCAGTGTAGATCTGGCGCGGATAACCATAAACGTAGTAAGTTCGCGCAAAGCGGGTACCAATATGAAAGAAGCCAGCATTTAACTCGATCGAGCTAGGCGCAATAAAGTCTCGAAGGGCAGTTATGCCTTTCTGGAACGCAGCGTAAACTTCTTGCTGTTCCTGCTGACGTTGCGTTTCCGCTAAAGCTACAGGGTCAACGGCATTTTTCTTGCCACCAAATATTGCCATTACTGTTGTAACTCTCCTTGCAGGTGTGCTTGTGGGGCCTGACCGGGTCCCTTGGTAATGACGTCTGCAGTCATATTATCAAAACCCTTAAGCTGTTGGTAGGTAGCTGTATCAGGATTGTAAATATTGTAGTACAGCTCAATAAGTTCTTGAGTATCAAGAGGCAGTCCCTGTACACCACATTGCAGTAGGCCAGACAGAACGGCCTGAACACGGTTACGTAGCTCGTTTTTAGCATTTTCAAGGTCGATTTCGTTAACAATAACATGCTGCTCTTTTGTGCTAAACAGCCCGGCTAAACCGGTGAAAAAATTCGTGCTTTGGGCGAGTTTTTTTTGAGTGTCAACATGTGGGAAAAAAGGTATAACAACATAGAATTCTTTATCCATGATATTGGCCTGCTGACTCAGGGTATCGATGTAATTAACGTAGTCGTCAATTAACATTGCCAGTAGCATGTTATCGTGCTCTGCTCTTAAACGGTCGAGCCTGGCTATGTATGGCTTGAGATCGATAAGCTGAGAATGGATAAAAATTTGGACAGGAAAATAAAGAGAATTTAGAAAACCTTGATAGCTATATTCAACAGCTTCTTGCTCAGCCTGACTCATCAAGTCGAAATTAATAGCTTTAGACATAATTACAGCCCTAAACGAGCCATCGTTCATAATTACAATACCGTCACGTATCTCTGCAATTTGGAGAGTATTTTGGGTGCTATTAGGGTTAGCGGCGTTTTTTGCTGACGGAGCGTGTGGTGGTACAACAGCTGGAGCGGGTTGCGTGATCGGCGTAGGTCCTTCGGGAATGCTCTGGCTTTGGGGTGTGTAAGGAATTGACGGTGGGCTATAGCTAGTGGTAGGTACTTCAGTCGGCGTCGTCGGTTGTTGGGGCATGTTTTGGGGACCCGCCGCAGGCAACGGTTGGGCGTTTGCCTGCGGTGTACCCTCACTATATGGTTGATTTGGCGATGAAGGATTCATGACAATACCTGATCCACCTTTTTTGTTTAGCGCTGCCCCAAAATTCTAAGCCAGCTTAGTGCAAGTTAATAACGACTTCGTCTTCAGGTGGCTCTGGTTTGTTGGTCTTATTCGCCTGTCGTGCGATGGTTGCCACATTAAGATCGTTGTTACTAGCAAGTGCTAGTATAGCAGGGTCAGGCGCCTGTGTCATTTGAGGCGGAGTCGGCAATTTTGGAGTTTTAACAGGGGCTTTTGTAGAACGTTTTTTTGTTGACAGTGGCTCGATTACCTTCATATGATCGCGGTATGTATCAACTGAGGTATCGTGGTGCGAGCGGAGTTCGGCGGACAGGGCTCTTTCTTCTTCAGTTTCGGAGTCTGTTGTGGTGGAAAGTTGAGAGTCATCTTGCGTCGAGCCTGGTGTGACAACTCGTTGTGTGTCAAATGTTGCATAACCTTTCGCGCTGGGCGATGGGGCTGGCTGATTGAGAAACCAGTAATCTGAGGCTGGGCCGGCAGTTGGCTGATCGTTGGTCGCAACCTGATTCACTTCCTTAATAACCTGTTGACGATGTTGTTGGGACGATGTCGTAATTAACTGCTCAAGGTTATGAGCAGTAGGATTATTCTTTTCATCCAACACATCATCAGCGGCCTGGATGTCTAAATCTGGGACTGTTTGAGGCAATGAGGTTGCGTTAACAAGACGGTCAGAATCGGATGCATTAGCGGGCACGACCACAGGCGATTGGTATAAGTTGATATTGACATTTTTGGTTGCCCAACCGCGAGTATCAATGGTTGAGGCTAGGGCCTTTAACCGACTTTGAACTTCAGCTCGGCTTAAGCCGTCGGTATATATTTTTGGTGATCTTTTCGGAGCAGTTATAGTCACCAACTCCTTTATGCCACTCTGATTCCAGACACGTTTATGCGGTTTAAGCATAAAACGAATTTTAGCCAACGCCCACACTTCTGTTGGCTGATCTCTGCCAAAAGGAAAGGCAAAAAAGCCACAGACCACGATTATCGGTAGAAAGATCAGAACCAAAAAAGCTACGTGTTTTGTAATAGCAATAAAACTCAGGTACAAGCAAAATGCGGCGATAGCGGCATAAATAAATTGTCGCAGCGTCAGCGGCCCGATAAGTTTATCTTCGGCCTCTATGTCCTGAATAACTTTATATGTAGACATACTATGATTATTATTTTACCTTAACTTAATTCATTAGTTACTTAATCGGAATTTCTGTTGGAATCTCTGTTTTGCAATGCATCATCAGCGTCTCTACTCGGTCCCTGTCCTGCCCTGCCGATTACCAATTGGACAAACCTATCCTGTTCTTGCTGAACTCGAGCCGGAGCCCAGCTAGGCGCAGTCCCCCCAACTAAGTCGATGTTTCCTCCCTCGTCGGCAGGAGCGTTAACTCTTTGAGCACGAGTCCCGGCTAAGTTTTGAGCGATTCGTTGCGCGCGCACTATGGTTTCCTCAGCCTTAGCTCGGTCATCTGCTGTAGTAGCTCTTGCCCGATCATCCATAGCTTTTTCGTAGGCCGCTGACATACTTGTAAAGGTATCGGCGTTTTGAGCAGCCAGCTGTCCACTCCCACGTTTCTCGTCAACCTCACGCATTAGTGCAGCTCCATCGGTTGCTAGGCGTAGTTGATGTGTAGTTTCGTCTCTTTGCCATTTGGTGTGCTTATATTGTAAGTTTTGGTTTTGATTCCCGTAAGCTGCACCCGTCCACGCGGCTGCGGCTTGATCCTGGGTGAACCCTTGGTGTTGTGCTAGGCCTGCATATGAGCTGACTAAGTGATCGACTTCATCCTGCGATGCGGCTTTGCCCATTTCGTATGACATAGCGGACTGAAATGCATATTTATTATGGCCGAATTCATTATGGGCTTTATCAACGTCGGCCTCGCTTACCCAGCCTCCACCGGCTGACTTGAAAAGTCGAACCGCGCGGCCAAATTGGTCAACTCCATCTTTCCATTCTTCCCCCTCTGCTGTGGCTAAAGCCGCTTCCTTGTCAACCGTAAGCCCGCGGACTACCCCATCTTTACCAGTATTAGTAATGCCGGCCACTCTTTCGTTCATTTCGGCTTGAGCCTTTGAGTCATCGGCTTGGGGGTTTGACCCCAGACGATTAGTTAGAAAGGTATCGTACATCCACCGCCGACCGCCGTGCCCCTGTTTGGCTGCTGCTGCTGAGCGTGATTTACCGGCCTCGTACAGTCTATCGCGAGATTGATTTTTTATCGGGTTGTACTTGTTTATTTTGTGGCCCTCAGTCCTCTGCTGAACAAAGCCACCAAGCGTCGTCGAACCCTTGGTCACAAATTCATGTATCCTGCCCAGAGTTCCGCTAGCCATTCTAAAGGCAAAAGGCACCAAAAATAGCGGCGCGAATTGTAGAACAAAGGCCGTAACGGCTGCTAACGTGTGGCCAACAAAGTTTGGCGGAGAGGTATCGGTTCCGGTAGATAGGTCTATATTATTGGCCTGAAGAATTGTCCCAGCCAACACGTCAGCTACGGCAAAAATAATAATAACTATTGGGTAGACCATTAGCGCTTCCAATAGAAAGTCCCACCACCGTTTAAAAATTCTCTCGGTATTTGGTAGGCAATATAAGGCAAAGGCAATAGGGCTTACCATTACTAGAAACAAAATAACCCCCTGTCTAAATATAAGAGTTGCAAAAACGGCTATGATCGCAAAGACGACTGGCAGAACTGCTAGAAGCCCCATAAATACCACGGTTCCAGGGTTTGTGAACAGGGCCAGCAAGGTTACGCCTACAGATCCGACTGTAAGGAATAGCCCCAGAAAGCCTATACCGAACACTCCCAAATTTTGACCCGTAGAAAGGCTAAAGTTGAGCTGATGGTTATCTTTAAATGGGGAGATGATAATGCTGCCTATCCCACTACCTATAATATTCGTCAGATCAACAAGTCCGGCCACTATATAAACAGACAGATTTACCAGAATTGTGGCCACTAAGATCTTTGGCAAAACTTTTCTGGCCGTATAGGCATCGATAACACCTCCACCGACAACTTCCCCGAAAACAATAACAATAATAGCGACAACTAAAACAATATTTCCGTATATGCGAAAGGTGTTCCAGACGTCAAAACTAGCGTCTGAGGGGTTTGTGCTAACGGGCGGTACTTTAAGGAGTGGGACAATTATATTTTGAAATAAGTAACCAGAAACGTCAGCTACGCCATTAAAAACTGGGCAAAGAATCCAATCTAGTGGATTACCATCCGTTGAGCAGGAGTCATTTGGGGTAGCTTGAGCGGTTTGAGCGTAAGCCCGATTTGTTGGAGCAAAGACAGTCGCAGAAATCGTAATACCGACCAACAATAACAACACCCAGCTTAATACTTTTGACTTTTTCATTTACTTTGTTTATATCATAAATACACATATAATCATAAGCTAGAAGACCTGTTTATTCCAATCTTGTCTTCGCCTATACAAAAAGCTATAGTTTACTAAAAATGAAGAAAAAGATTTTCTTATCGGTTTTATTTGCTGCTGTGTTGGTAGTCGTTTTCTCGTTAGTTTTGAGAAAGCCTGCTGCGGCGGTAATTCCTTCACCTCCTGGCGGAGGCGGAGGTCCTATGATCTATGTGTCGACTAGTGTTGATCCTGATGATTTAGCTCTTGTAATTGTTGATGTTGACGTTGCATCCCTCGACGGCACTAATCCGACCGACACAACCTTCCAGGGGGATACTATATCTCAGACTGGAAATGCCTATTATATAGACAGTAGTAGCGGCAAACAGCTTTATCAGATTCCGGCGGCTATAAACTTAGCAATACTCGATACTGGAAATGGCAACCAAGTTGGCACATATTGCACTCAGGATTCTGCTGGCGATTGGCTACCTTGTGGCGGTGATTATGTATCACCAGGTACTCCGAGTAATCCGCCCTCTATCACACCAAGCGGCATAATACAGTATGCTGCTTGGTTTTCGCCTCTAGATGAAATCTATGCACCCAATCAATCTTCCGAAAGCGGTTCGTTTGTTGCCTGCCCCTCGGGCCCCAACATTACACTCAGCCCTGCCGGCTGTGACACAACGACTTCTCTCTGGAAGGTTGGCAACAACACCATAAACAACAACAGTGGTATTTTCACCAACCACTATTCCACCACTACACTAGGCGGTGGCAGCTCGGCTGGTGTACTGCTATCACTTCCGCTACCGGCTGGTTATGTCGCTCCCTCGACCACCCAACCCAACAGTGTTACTCCACCTGTGAGCTGTTCTTCTCCCCAGGTTCCTAATGGTAAGGGTGGCTGTGAAGATTGTCCAGGTAATGCGACTCCCGTGAACGGCCAGTGTCCGGTTGTTTTAGACAGTGGCCAAACTGCACCCGACAATGGTTGTGGGGCGCAGCCAACAGTCCGAACCAGTATCGATTTTGGCTGTCGCGGCGACACCTGTGTAAACCCAAACATCGCCGGCTATAACCCTAACAGCGCATTTTGCTCTAGTTACGAAAATCCAGTTCTTGATGCTCTCTTCTCAATTCTGCAGTTTCTATCAGACGGCGTCGGAGTATTAGTGGTAGCCTCAATTATTGTTGGTGGAATTCAGTTTACATTGTCTAGAGATAATCCAGAAGCTGCCATGAAAGCTAGAAGTAGGATACAAACATCGTTAGTGGCGTTAATAATATTTATTTTCGCTTATGCGATATTAAATTACCTAATTCCTGATGGATTCTTCAAATAATGGACTTTGTCAGTTCGATAGTCTCCTTATTCGCAGCGGCTCCACCTCAATGCACCTATGGCAACAGCTCATTTATTGGCTTACCTTATTGGTATCAGTATTTACCTGGCCAAGTCACTTCTACTGGCAGCTGCCAACCAACCCTTAACTCCATTTCTGATATTTGGCTTATAGTAGCCGGAGTTATTGAGATACTTTTACGACTGGCGGCAATTGCGGCGATAATTATGATTATTTATGGAGCTGTTCAGCTTATCTCAAGCCAAGGCAACCCAACCAATGCAACAAAGGCTCGAAGTACCATTATTAACTCCTTAATTGGTTTGGTAATTGCTGTGATTGCTGCTGCAGTTGTTTCGTACTTGGGAGGACAGTTCTCATAATGATTTTAACGTTACCCAGTTCGGGAAGATTGCATAAATCAAGAATCGGCGAGGTAAAGGACTACGCATTATTTTTATTTGCAGGTGCTTTGTTATTGCCGGCCATGAGCTTACTTATGAGCTGGACTCTACCTACGACCGTAGCAGCAGCAACACCAACGGCAACAATTAACTGTCCGACCGACGAACCAAACTGCGGGGGCAACACTGGTTTATTCCAAATCAATTTTAGTAATGCTAACCTACACACAATATTTCAACTTGTCTTTGGGGTAATTGGCGCAGCCGCTGTTATTTTTATGATGGTTGCTGGTATCCGTCTAATACTGTCTGCCGGAGACCCAGAAGCTATGAAAGATGCCAGACAAACAATTATCTATGCATCAATCGGCCTGGTAGTAGCTGTTAGTGCTGAGTTAATAGTTACCTTTCTTTTGGCGAGGTTATAATCATGAAAAGAGTCATTTTAACTATTATGCTCGGCCTTATAGGCTTACTTCCTATTAGTCTTTGGGCATCAAACGCATATGCTGTCGACGTTATATCACCAGTTTGTAGTACACCGAGACAGCCCGGATCTCCTGTCCCGACAATTTGTCAGGGTACTGATACCGGGCCGACCGCTAAGAACCCTATATACACTGTTCTGACTGTAGTTATCGATATTCTCTCTGCCGTTGTCGGGGTGGGCTCGGTGATTGTTATTATTGTTCAGGGCCTTAGAATTGTTCTTTCTAACGGCGACTCCAATACTGTTGAAAATGCCAGAAACGCAATTATCTACGCTTGCGTGGGCGTAATATTCGCTATTTTTGCTCAAATCTTTGTCGCTTTTGTTTTAGATAGGTTTACGACATAATTAAGGCCATATCGTTATGAGTAAGTTACTTCGCAAGTTTATAATTGTAACCAGCTTACTAGGCGTCTTATTTGCACCGCTAAGTTTATTTGGTCAATTAGTTTATGCTGACACTTTGATAAACGGCGCACAGGGCCAAGCTTGCAATGGGGTCGGCCTTGGTGCAAATGGGTGTGGGAGTGATGCTGGTAACTCTGCCAAAATAAACACACTTCTAAAAAATGTTATTGATCTCCTATCAATAATTATCGGCATAGCAGCAGTACTGATTATTATTATTCAGGGATTTCGATTTATTGTCTCTGGTGGCGACCCGAGTGCTATAAGTAATGCCCGAAATGCCATACTATATGCAGTTATTGGGCTTATTATTGCTGCTCTTGCACAGCTGATTGTACATTACGTGATTGCCAAGGGCAGATAACGGATATTATAATTCCGATGCAACTTCTATTGCTTCTGTGAAGGCGTTTATGTTATATACTTGTATATAGTTTTAATCAGATCAACGGAAAGGTAGATATGTTCAAGTCATTAAAAAGTAAAATAGCTATACTAGGGGCAATTGTTGCGCTAGCAGTACCTCTTGGTATGCCTGCTCTCGCTAACGCTCAGGTTACCAATCTTCAAGGGACTGTTGGTTCTCAGGGTTGTTCCGGATCAAACCTAGATGTAACTAGTGGTAGTAACACGGGTTGTGATACGGCGACCGCCGGTGGTGGCATTGACACACTCCTTAAAAATATTATTAACGTCTTTTCGATTGTTGTCGGTCTAGTTGCCGTGATAATGATTATCGTCGGTGGCTTTCGCTATATTGTCTCTGGTGGCGAATCGAGCAGTGTTAGTGGTGCTAAAAACGCCATACTGTTCGCCATTGTAGGGTTGGTGATTGTAGCAATTGCTCAGCTAATAGTTCACTTTGTCTTGGCAAAGTCAGCTACACTTACGTAGACTTTAAGAGTTACAGACACAAAAAGAAAGTACCCACTGCGCGGTGGGTACTTTTAATTTAGCTAAAGAAAACTCTAGAGTATTTGAATCTTCTTAACAGTATCCTGTTTGACCTTAACAAAGCTAATAGTTAGTACGCCGTCTTTTAGTTGGGCTTCTATATTCTCCTCCTTAACCGGCACAGGTAAAGCTATGCTTCTGGAGAACTCCCCCCAATAACACTCTTGTACAAAGTAATTCTCAACGTCGTCTTCGTTACCGGCCGATAGGGTTCCCCTAATACTAAGAGTATTGTCGGAAATATTAACATCAAGGTCATTCTTGTTGACGCCAGCCGTTCGGGCCTTTACCACAAGCTTTTCCTTTGTTTCGTAAACGTCGACTGCAAGTTGCCCTGGTAAGGACTCCTCTTCATCCCACTCTTCATTTGTCGTTACCTGTTGGCTGCCTGGATCATCAGCCACCGGCGTGTCGTCCTCACCCAAAAACGCTGCAGTCAGTTCATCTTCTTCCATCAAAAGGTCGTCGTCGCGATTGTTTCGCGCCATATTGTTACCCTCCACGTAGATATTATTAGCTTAAGAAACTTGCGTTTTTGTATTGTTGTCAGTATAGCTTAGATTATAAAGGGTGCGCAACCTCAAGACCCAATATTTACAACACAATAATAACAACGAAATGTAGTAACAATAACCTGACTTTTCCGACGATCAGCAGAACTTTCGTAACATTCTATCTTAAAATAGATAAGACTTGGTATAATCAATCTGTTACTGTTAAAAACCTGACTAGACCTAGTGCCCCAAGGCACTGGATTGGGGCGTTACAGTGTTCCCCAATAGTAGTCCGGACAGTATAGTTAGGACACCCTGGAGAGGTACCCAAGAGGCTGAAGGGGACGGTTTGCTAAATCGTTAGGGGGGCGCGAGTCCCCGCGAGGGTTCGAATCCCTCCCTCTCCGCCAGGAGCCCGACCCTTACCTATAAAATGAAAGCCCACAAAAGGTAGAAGTTTATAATTCCGGAGCCCAGTAATAGTGTTTTCATGCCAAAGGACAGTTGACTATGCCTGCGGTGGTACAAAATCATGAACAGTAAAAATAATTCTGGCAAAAAATCTAGTGAGTAGCGATAACCAAATTGCACCAGACCTAGACCATAGAAAGAAAAAACTAACAACGCACTGGCAACGGCGGCGTACAGTAAATGTCGAGCCCGGGAATCAAATGACGACCACTTATTTGTAAATAGATAGAGCAGATAGGGAGACGTTATGAAAATACTCATGCCGAAAATATTGTTTCTTATATATGGGAAGGTTAATGTCCAAGAATTGCTATTCCGTAGAACCGGTACTGGAGTTCCTAAAATGGCGTAGTAGAGATTTGTAGGCAAGTGAACAAGACTAAAAATTCCATAGGACCTTGAAATAACAGCCGATGCGGGCAGTAGCTGGTCGGCATATCCTCCGTTTAAGGGATTATGAAATCTTAAAAAATTATAAAGTCCAAGTATGCAGATTGCGACAACAAGCGGTAGGCTGAGCTGTATCAATTTTTGTATTTTTTCTGTCTTTTTACTGTATTCGTGCCAAAGTTCCAGAAAAAAGAATATAAATATTAATGCGGCAGTGACTCTGGTCATTAGTAGCAGGGCGCAGACTATACCAATCACCCACCAGTTTCTATGCTTCCTCACAAAAAATTCGTATAGACTCCAAAAAAGTAAAAAGGTTGTTAAAACTTGAGCAAACCACCAACTACTGGATACTGAAGCAATGCCAATGAATACACTGCCAAGTGTAAAACCAAAAGCAAGAATCAGACTGTCCTCTTTTGAGTAGGAAAGAACACGGGCTAATCTAAATACGAAAAACAAAACGCCGAATACTAGGACCCACTTAATATATCCTTGATAAAAAAATAGGTGAAACAGATGGAAAAGGCCCACAAAGGGTACTAGTAACAAAGCTGGGAATAAACCTTCACCCCAATAAATCTTGCCATGCCACAAGATTGGGTCCTGACCAGCGCCACCAATAGGAGAAAGAAAATTCAATTTACCGTGAAGAAATGCTTGAGCCAGAAGGGAAAACTGTTGACTGCCCTCAATCACGAAACCAATCGCTAAGACCGTCAGTAATATAACTGAGGGGATGATAAATATAAGCACTTCTCGGTAAGGTCTTTTCGTCAATAAGTCCTCTTTTTTTTGACCCATCTTAGTACTATAAGTCTTACAATAATAAAATGTTAGCGGGTAAATCGGGCTTACTATTACGCTAAAACCACTAGCCGGCAGCTCAACAACTCGCTCAAAACATTTGACCAAAAAAATGGCCAAGTCATCATAAAGACCTTCAAGGCCATAACACTCTGCTATAATTTCAGACAATTGGAGAGGTCGCATAGTTGGTCTAGTGCGTCTGTCTTGAAAACAGATGACCTGCAAGGGTCCGTGGGTTCGAATCCCACCCTCTCCGCCAGGCGCCAAATTTTTATTCAGATTATGTTTAACTGTACAATATGCCTATGAGTAATGATCAACAGACACCAAAGCCGTCAGAAGATTCCGGTACGTGGAGTTTTGTCGGTGATGATAAAGGCTCTTCCACGCCAAACGATGCTAAGACTCAGAAGAAGACCACTAAGTCTGTACGGTGGTCCGCCGCAGAATATGCTGATCACGACAAATCAGTCGCGTGGTATGCGACCTTAGTTTTTGCCGCAATAGTTTTTAGTGCCGTAGTTTATTTAATAACTAAAGATAAGATCGCCGCAGGAATAATTATATTTGCCGGTGTTATATTTGCCGTGTACGGTGGCCGCAAACCGCGCATCCTAAACTATGTCCTGGAAGATACCGGTATTACCATTGATACTAAATTTTACGACTTCGAGCTGTTTCGTTCGTTCTCGGTTGTCGATGTAGAAAACCCTCCAAGCCTGTTATTTGTACCGCTCAAAAGGTTTATGCCACTGATGACGATTTATTATCCCAAGAAGGATGAGGACAAGATCATGGCTATTCTTAACAACCGCCTACCTATAGACAACAAAGGATATGATGTTATGGAGCGGTTTCTAAGGAGAATTAACTACTAAACTGCTTAATCTATCTGCTCCTCGAAAGGCTTTGTCCCATAAATTACTATATCGGCAAGCTGCTGAGGGTGCGTTTTATCGATGTAGGTTGTTTCCAACGGTTGCCAGACGGTCTCCCAGGCTAAGCGAACTCGTTCTTTGGGCATTGTTTCACGAGCCATGCCCCTCTCCCGGCAAATATCTTTTGGTGTCTCAACCCAAATTTTAAGATCCCAATCTGCGGCAAATTCGAAGCTGTAACAGCGCTCAATACAAATTCCCCTTTTTATGGTTCGGGGCTGCTGCAAGAAATGTGGTCCATGATCCCAGTTGTATGGCCTGTAGACAAATTCATTGCCATGTTTTATTGGTTCTATAACGTCGTGTATAAAACGTTCATTATTAAACTCTCCCCAAACTATCTGACCCTCAACGGGTTCAAAATAGTCGTCGCCGTTGATTATCAAGAAATCTTTTAAAATCGTTTGTAGATACTTGCCAAGATTTGATTTACCGGCTCCACCTCGCCCGTCTATCGCCAAGACGTAAAACTTACCGTTTTTAGGCTTGTGAGAATTGAGATATTCGTTGAGGTGTATTTTCACTAACACATGATAACAAAGTTTTTGGGACTAGAACGCGAAAGCAAAAAAAGTAACCTATTTAAGTAAAGACGCGGCAACAACCTGAGTTATATAGATCTTGGCTGTGAAACGATTAATCCTGGGGGAAAAGCTTCTTTGATATAGTGTTGACATGATCAAGGCAATAATCTTTGACTGTTTTGGGGTGCTAGCGACTGATGGTTGGCTACCCTTTAGAGATGAATACTTTGCCGACAATAGTGGCCTCTTAGCCAGAGCCGACGATCTAAATAGAGAAATGAACACCGGGCTGATTAGTTACCCATCTTTCTTGAGGCAGGTCGCAAAACTCGCCAATGTTAGTGAAGAATTGCTCGATAAACGTATTGATAGTAATGTTCCGAATACCAAACTTATTAGTTTTATTCAAAAACAACTAAAACCTAGATACAAAATAGGTATGCTAAGTAACGCCGGCGCCAATTGGCTGGAGGTTATATTCACTAAGCCGCATCTCGCTATATTTGACGCTGTAGTTCTATCTTACGAAATTGGCGCAATCAAGCCAGACCCTCGGGTCTATGAAATTATTGCCGAAAAACTCGGGGTCGATATTGATAGTTGTGTGTTTATCGATGATCAGCAAAGACATTGTATAGGCGCTCAGCAAGTCGGTATGCAGGCCATTCAATACACTGATTTCCAAAATATGAAAGCAGCCTTGGCCAAGCTATTACTTTGATCGAAATTTTGGTACCATCAACAACTTTTAGATTCAGGCATATGGCATCGCAGGACTTCATAGCTTTATGAACAAAACTATAGCCACAACTGCCCCCGTGGCTATAACTATTATCCGAACGACCTTGCCTGGCAACTTAATGCCGTAAACTGAGCCGACTATGCCCCCCAAAATGCTGCCTACCAACAGCAGAGGAAGTTCCTTCCAATCAACTAGTCTATAAATTATAAAATATAGGCTCGCAACTAAGTTGATACTTACTCCCGCCAGATTTTTTAATCCGTTCATTTGCTGTATGTCGGTTAATTCTGTTAGACCGAGAAAAGCCAACATAATTATTCCGAAGCCTGCTCCGAAGTAGCCGCCGTAAATCGAAACCACAAACAGCCCCAATGCTATGAAAGTGAGTAGAATTTTCCAGTGCTTCTTTTCTGTTTGGATGTTCTTTTTTGTATACAGCCATCGGTGAATATTGGTCTGCAATGCCAACAAGCAAACAGCCAGAAGAATAAACCAAGGAACAATAAATTCAAAAGTATGATTAGTTGTTCTCTTGAGGATAATAGCCCCAAACAGACCGCCGATGATTGATGGTAAAAGGAGCCAGTAGTATTTAGCGGGAAGGTTTTTTATATGTTTACGGTAACCGTAGGCTGAACTCAACGCACCAGGCCATACTGTAAAAGTCGTCGTGGCATTGGCGTTAATAGGTGCAATTCCAAGGCTTAGTAACAACGGATATATAAATAACGATCCACCCCCGGCGACGGCATTTACAATTCCAGCCAAGAAGCTGCTGCCAACAAGTAATAAAGCGTGCCAGATATACACTAAATCATCATAGCAAAAGTGTCGATTACAACAGCTGTTTCAGCTTAGGCTTCAGTTCGTCGATAGATTCATACTTAACCAGAGCCTCAATTTCCGTACCGGCTATCATTGGCGACAGTCTTTTCCCGGGAAGTTGCCGATACAGACATATAACCTTAATTTTATGCTCAATCGCTCTTCCAATTTCGTAGCCCACCCCCAAACTTGGAGTAGTAACTTCAGCGACCAGGACATCTGAAGATAGCAGCCACTGCATATCACGGTCGTGGACATCTTTAGGCTGTTTTTCATACTCTCCGGAGTTGGCAATATCGCTATTACCAACGTGCTCTGTTAATACGTGACCAAATTCTTTTAGCACACCAATTATTTGTTCGTATAAATCAGCATCATCTCTACCGCCGGCAATTGAACCAGCAAAATATATTTTCATAAGACTATGATATCAAAGCATGTCTTTACTGCTCTAAAAGGTAGAATGTAGACACTAGCCGCAACAAACTAATCTTGGAATTTAGAACTATAGACCCGAACCTAAACCGGGACGATTATTTTTTATCATCCGGCTTCGGATACATCGACTTTGCAGCCGCATCCAACATAGCTAGAGCTTTAGGATCACCAACCACTGGGAAATTAGGGTTTCTTCCACTGCTGTCTATGCGGTGTTTGGTGTATCCACCCCATTCAGTGATATGTGAGGTGTCGACTACTACCGGATTTTCTCGGCTTCCAGGCTCTGCGTCGGGAGCTACTTCTTCAACTTGTTCAGTTGGAGCTGCGGTCGTTACTCCAGGGACCGTGTCAATTATCGGTTGTACTTGTTCTGTGCTTGGTTGCGGAGCTTCTGGAACAGGTAAAGCACCTGGCACAGTGTCGATTAGTGGTTGTTCTACTCCTGAACTTGGTTGCTCAGCCGCATGAACCGTCACTCCTGGTACGGAGGTAATCATTTGTTGGGGGTCTAATTGTTCTGCCATTACATCTTTTCCTTATATTTGTTTATTGGTTTTAGTATATAACAAATCTATATTAGCATAAAGACTAGCAAATGTCAAAGAGATCTCAATTTAGGACTAATTAAGGGTGTTTTCTATTTTTTGAAGTTGGGGTATTCAAAATTAGACAAAAATCAGTCACCACACCGAACGTTGACACTCGGACTAGCTAACCCTAATCTGCATCTCAAGGTTGGTTAATTCAAACTAACGAAAGGCATTGTGCCATCAGTGTGAATAAGATCACCACCGCCGTTTCTGGCATGATAGCTGGTGGAGTAGTGTTTAACAAAGTCAACTTTGTCTACGGCTTGGGCACGGCGCAAGGTATCTATAAGATAGTCTCTCTCAATATCTACATCACTGTCAATTTTATGAGTTACCTGGCCGGTGAAGAGAGATAAGCCGACGTGCTTATCGAAAGTCGCTGCTCCCAACCAATTAACTTTGTACCCTCCAGGTAACCACCACCGTTCAGGTGTTTCCCAAAATCTAACGTGGTGTCGTTTTCTCGGATTGCCGTCTAAATCTTTTTCAAATGCGAGGTCTTGCTTTCGATTAAATAGAAATAATGAGCTGACGGGTGCATTAGGGTATTTTGCCCCAAAGACCGCCGAGTAGGCCATCTTTAGCGAAGCCTTTAGGTCCAACTTCTCAGCTAAACTCCACCCGGCCTTTTCCATAGCTAAGGTGAGCTGCTTTTTGTCACCGATTACAGCTAGATTGATCGGGTCGCCGAGCAACCCGTCACCCGTTCGAGCTCGGCCAATAAAGTAATTCGGCAAATACAACTTAGCCAGCCTTCTATTAACCCGAGGTAAAACCAGGTATGAACTAAATAGCCAGATTGCAATGTAAGCTAATACATGAGATTTTCCGGTGATAATATCTGATAACAAATAGCGGTATACCACTAATGCCAACAAGGTAAGCAGAACAAAACCACAAAACCTCAAGAAGTGATTTAGATAGTTTGCATACCAAGATTGCCGAGACTTCGAAGCAGTGACCATAGATCCTACCATTATATTATGAACAGCTTTTATCTTGGTAAACTTATATTTTGCTATCCGTTAACCAAGTTTCTTGTATAAGGTGCCTGTTAGTATGAGGACTAACACTCCAACACTAAGTGCTATATAGGGGTTATTCGCGAGAATGGAAATATTTTGGATGATATGCTGAAAACCATAAAAAGTTGTAACTAAACCAAACGTCCCAAGTAAAGTGAACAATAGGGGAAAGCGCTTAAACACACTGTCTCTTTGCTCAATCAGCTTATGTAATGCCTCGATTTGTGTATCTTTGTCGGGATCATTTGGTTTAGGAGCCACCTCACTACCATAGCAAACAAAGGGCTATTCCATCTAGCGGTATTCAGGATTTTCAAAGTCGAAGCGAGAACCACTATCCCACTTACTTCGCTGATTGCCGTAAGCCTCGATCCCGCCATTACCTTTTAGCATTTTAGCTAAGTGCATGAGGTTCCAAGTCATAAAAGTTGTATTACGATTGGTAAAATCGTTATTCAGTCCGACAACACTACCATCTTCTAGCTTGTCACCGTAGCTAGGCCCCGGCCCGGCCTCGCCTATCCAGCCAGCATCAGCTTGTGGGGGAATTGTATAACCCAGGTGTTGTAAGCTGTAGAGTACATTCATGGCGCAGTGCTTAATACCGTCTTCATTACCAGTAATTAAACAGCCTCCGACCTTGCCGTAATAGGCGTACTGGCCACTGCTGTTAAGTAGGCTCGAACATGCATAAAGTCTCTCGATAATCTTTTTGGTTTGTGAACTATTATCACCAAGCCAAATGGGTCCGGCCAAGACTAGAATATCTGCTTTGGTAACTTTCTTGTATAGGTCTGGCCAATCGTCAGTTTTCCAGCCGTGCTCGCGCATATCTGGCCAAGTGCCTGTAGCTATGTCATGATCGATTGTTCTAATTACCTCGGTTTTGACACCGTGTTTATCCATTATGCCCCGACTAATACTAATTAACCTGTCAGTGTGGCTTGGTTCTGGCGATCTTGTGAGCGTGCCGTTAAAGAATAAGGCGCGAAGTTCACTAAAGTCGTACTTTGACATATATGAATATTACCAGATGAAGACTTAGCTTATAAATTTACACTCGCGCATTTAACGGTCATAATGATCAAAGTGAATGAAGTGCCTCTAGCATTTACAGCGTTACTGTCGAAGGCCAGGGTTAAGCATTTTCCAAAATCTCAGATAATTCTATATTTGGGGGATACGCCTACCGATGTTTACATTTTAAAATCGGGGATAGTCAAAATTCATGACGTTGACGAACAGGGCAACGATAAAATTCTTCATATTCTGAGCAAACCCGCGGTAATGCCTTTTATTTTCTTTTCGGCTAGCAACAAAGGCACAAATTGGTTCTACACTTGCCTAACTGATTGCGACTTATATATTTTGAGTCAGACGACTCTGAGGCGACATATGGCAGGAAATGCTGACCTAACTAACTATCTGCTCAGTTGGTTTTCGTTGGAGGTTCACGAAATATTGGTACGGTTAAGTAGCCTAGGTAAGACAAATGTCCAAGATAAAGTAGTCGCTGCACTTAAGTTTTTGGCAGTCTGTCACGGTATACAACGCCGTAGTGGTTGGCGCAGAGTATCATTCCCAGTTAATCATCAATTTATAGCAGATTTAGTAGGTATCACGCGCGAAAGTGCTGCGATAACCATGAAAGAACTCCAGGATGAAGGTATAGTTCGCAATCCTCGACTTACAATTTTAGAAATAAACTTTGATAGGGTAGTTAATGGCAGTATTTAAGGCAGAAAAATTTTTCAATATTTAATCTAACCCGGCTAAAGACTTCTACAGCAGTGAGTGTAATCTATTAGCACTTACAATACTGCTGAATACTGCCACCTACTGGAATATTTGGACAGTTGCATATTGGACCAGTGGAACTTGGGGGCAAACCACCTGAAGATGTTGCAGTGGATTTGTTTAAATAGTGGGAATATAACATCCCCCCAATAATTCCGATAGCGAGAACTACTATTATGATGATCGCACTGCGCACATCAAGGTTTAGGAGGCGGCGCCTCGGCATTTTATTCATTGTTTTTATCATAATATCGATAACGGTAGTTTACAAACTCAAGTAATCACAAACAAAGGGGCACTATGTAATCAACCAAGCTTGGAGCTACGTATCACCTAGGCTACTAGTTTGACTGGTTCCGGCTGAAGCTCAAGTGGACTCATTACTCTGTAGTAACCACCGACGGCGTCAGGCGGAATATCTCCGTTAAGTACCGCGGCTTGAAGCATGAAGCTGACCAGTCTATCTCTTAAATGTTCTCTTAAGTGTTCTGGTAACTCTTCCTCTACTTCAACTAATGGGAGAGCTTGTTCTATACAATCTATTGCCATATTTTTATATTGATATTAAGTTTCTAATGCTTACATAACCATTATAGTCCCTAATGCAATACCCTTTCAGTAAGAGGCCGCTTTAGTTTAAGAACTTTTAGCTATATGGAACTTGGTAATAATCTGTATTTTTATCCAAAGATGCTACCAACCGGCTGAACCAATCCTCAACACGGTTAGATGCCTTATCTGTGACTAGTGGCTGCCTATCCAATAGCTGTCGAACAAATTCAGGATCATGACGTATCTCCCTGGTTCGTGCCAGACTACCCAATGCTCTAAAGAAAAATTCTGCCTCATGGTTGCGCAATACAGCTAGTCGATCAGGAAAGTGCTCAGTGTTTCTAGGACTACCCTCGAGAACTATAGTATCGAGCATTGGTGCTCTGTCAGTAGCAACAAGGGCCATAGGAACAACTGTAGTCGTAACACCCTCCATGCTCTATTACTTGCCATACTTGTATAAACTGGCGATTTCGACTGTTTGGCAACTTTGGTTCTTGAATCTTGAGCAGCTATAACTCTAATAGGAGAAGCAAAGTTAAAGCTTCTACCGACCCTTCTAGCAATTGTTGCAGCCAAGCCGAGAGTACCACCCTGTTGGACTTCGTCTAGTACAGTAATTGACGTGCGTGCGGGGTCTCTCCCGTCGACCTCTATTGCTCTATTCAAGATGCCGCGTATTATCTCAGCTTTTTGAGGTGGTAAGGGGCTAGTCTCTTTTGCAAGACCATCAGTATCATATTGAAATGTTCCTATAGGAGCCTCTAGAAAATCTGCGCCTGAAGATTGCTCTACTTCTGGTAAACCATCAGCTGCCCAAACAATGGGCATTGCTCCTCTAAGTGGAGCTATAGTTATACCCGCTTCGGCTTCGCTAACTGCTAGAGCGGCCCTAACTACACTTGAACCGTGTGCAAATGTCATGACACTATTGGGCCCAAAGTTTAGTATCAAATTTTCTAACGCGCCCGGAACAGCCTCTGCCATAATTACAATATTATACCAGCAATATATAAATTTAGCAAATTCATAGATTATTATGTTACTTCGGGCTTTAAGCGGTGTTTTGGCTGAAAAACTATAATTATATTATCCAAAAGTATAAATTACCGAAACCTTTGAGAAATAACGGAGCTTAACCTGCCTATGGTACTGCGTAATCAAGGCAGTTCCAATCTTATAACAACCACATTTATAGCACTTTAAGGTAGTGTTGCGTGTTGTGTTAAATTCGTGGTCTCGGTCTCTAAGTCTGTATTCTCGGTTTGTAGTCTTGAGTTAATACCCTGAAGATTCTTGTTTATATTATTAACATTTTGGTTGAAGGTATTTACTTTGTTTGTAACGGCTGCAGATTCAGTACTTACTTTTTTGCCCGCATAGACTATTGAGCCTAATATAGCTCCCAACAAAAGAATGATAATTAATAGTGCTATACAGACGTAGATTTTATATGCCCTCATACCGAATATCATAACAAATAAAAAAGAGCTTCAACTAGAAGCCTCAATCAAGGAAGTTCTAGCTAAAACTAGCTAACTATTGGATTGACCATAACCTCTTCGTCGAACATTCTGTTGAGATATTCATCGCGAGGTAGTGGCTCGGGAAACACGGGGTCATAAATTAACCCCTCAGCTTCACAAACAATATGGTTAGTCCAGGCAACCTCTCCATTAAATACTTTAGGCCTTAAGCTTGGGAACGGAGTATTATCCGCTATCGCCTCTCGCCGAGTGGCATCTACAACCGCCCTGTTGGCAATAAACAGTGCAGATGGCTTAAGGCCTTTCTGCGCTAAGTCCTTGGCGATTTCTATAGCTATTTCACTACAATCGGCAGGTACCCGAGATTCGGGTGCAGCCTGAGGACTGACATCGCTTTCAATTAGTTCACTGGGAAGGGTGTAGTCTTCACTTAGAGTACGATGAAGACTTGCCCAGTACGACTCAAAGTCAACAATTGGCCTCAACCTAGGGCGACTAAACATTTGATATACAATACGATACTTATGCTAATCTGTCAATATACGATACTTTACAGACCTTTTTAGATTTTTTTGAATGATATAATAACCGCAATGAAAGAAGATAAAAATAGCATGATAGCCGAACTGGAGGTTGGGGCAGACTTTACTTCTCTCATGAGCGCCACCTCACTGTTTTTTACTGGTATTTTAATTTCTCAGTACAAATCTTTTAACTCGACTATAAAAGTACCGTTAATCTATCTACTTATAAGTACCTTTAGTTTTATCTTTGCGGCTACTATTTATAACAATGCCGGCAACGAATTGACCCTAAATAAGGTTAAGTCAGTCCAAAAACATATGGTTTATGCAAAGAATATAGGTGAGCTTCTAGGGCTATATCTCCTAGTTTTGGCAGTTCCTATGGTAATCGGCGCGGTGACTCAGGATAGCTTCTTGCGAGTTACGACTACGCTTGTCGCCATAGCTGGGTTTGTTCTCTATTCCCAGTCTAAGTTCTCGGTATTAGAGAAAGAACTTAGTCGTCATAAAAAACGCTATCTTTCCTGGACCATTACGATCCTAGCTTTGCTTCTTTACCTTACTCAGCAACATGCTGTTCACCATTCACTCTACCTGTATAGTTTCATATCCATTGTGCTTCTGTTGATTATCGTTGCAACGGCGACTTCATTTTCCGTTCGAAGTAAGCAGTATAAACCGGTAATTGTCAGAAATTATAGAGCTAACGATGCAGATAAATTATCGCGCCTACTTACTCAATATGTTAATGGTTTACCTGAAGGCACTGACCAGCAAACTACCCTTAATAGGTACGGCTTTGAGGGGTCTATACCAGAGGCTCTTAAAAAGCTTGCCGAAGAAAAGCAAATATTCATAGCCGAGTTCGATCACAAAGTTGTTGGCATGGCTTGCCTAAAGTCACAATCAATATCCGATGTTTTTACTGATCCAGGCATGAGGAACAAGGGCGTAGGCAGGGCCCTAATTGAGGGAGTAGAAGATGAGGCAGTGTCAAAGAATATCCCTAGTCTCCACGTTTATGCCTCTAGTCTCGAGCAAAAGTTTTACATTAAACTAGGATACGAGAAAGTCAAAGAAGTTAAGCAAGATCATGACGTCAAAGATTGGCTAATGGAAAAAGCGATATACTCTAGTCTAACTTAGGATCGACTTAGCTAGTTTACGGGCGATGGCTTGATATAATTCCTAAATGACTTATAAGGCGGTTGGTTTTGATTATGGCGGTGTCATAACTGGCGAACCAGGGCCTGTGGTTAGCAAGACAATTGCCCGGCTTCTCGGCGTAGAAGAGGAACAATACCGTTCAGCGTATTATCGCTATAATGTAGCGCTCAATGAAGGTCGCATTAACTGGAATGAGCTATGGGAAAAAGTTCTCAGTGATCTAGATCTTTTAGATAAGAAACAGCAACTTATAACTTACTGGGACAAACTGAAATTTGGAGTTCCAAACCAAAAAATATTGGAACTTATAACCGATCTAAGAAAACAAGGATTTAAGACGGGATTGCTGAGCAATAATACCTTAAAAGCGGCTGAGCAGATGCGAAAAGATGGCTTGCCAACGTATTTTGATGCTTTTGACATTTCAGCAGACACAGGACTAGTTAAACCTGACCCCAAGGCGTTTCTAAAGCTTATGGACCAGTTAAAAGTAACTCCTCAAGAATTCATCTTCATCGATGATAGCCCAAAAAGTTTAAGTACCGCGCAGAAGGTTGGATATACTCCAATTTTGTATCGTGGCTACATTAACACCGTAAGTGAGTTAAAGGCTCTCGTGATATCTATTAAATAAAGATCAAATTCTGGTACGGCGTGATTGAGGATGTCCCAACCTACTAATTACAATAAAATGATAGGTTCGAAGCTAGCCAAGCGTGGAGCTACTGTTCTGTGAGAAATGAGCGTAAGTCAGCTAAAGCTTGATAAATTTTTGTCTCCTCTATCCTGTTAGTAAACGGATAGTCATCATCACCGGGTGCTGGAACAAATTTATCTTCTTCGTCTAAGTAAACGTAGACTTCTGTTATAGGGCCGCGTAAATGGGCAGTATTTTCAATACCAGACAACACCAACTCTATCTCGTTTTCATAGTCATAGGAGACTATGTCACCATTTGCCATAAATACGCTATTGGGATTATTAAGGTCTTCACCTTCAAACCCAACGGGCAATATGAGTTCTGTCATAGAAAATATAATAGCCTAATCTACTAACGGCATTTCGCTATAAACAATACAGGTATGTGCTAGGGTGGCATCTGTTGATGCCGTAGCATCCATCTCAAACTTTGTACCATGAGGTATAAATACTGTCGGATTTCCATCATCAAGAACAACTGGATCAGCATCTACTGGCTGTCCTTCCTGTTGTAGACGTGTGAGTCTTAGCTTATGTCCGGGTTTTGGTTCAAATAGTTCAACCAATTCATCATCACCAGCTGAGTTCACTATTTCTTTAAAGTTTTTAGGGTCACCAATAACCTCCAACAACGCTCTATAGCCAAATCGGCTACCTTCCCAACTAGCTATTTGACCATCAAACCATCCATTATCTGGAAAGCGACTAGCAACCTCTGACATAGCAGTATTATAGCATAAGTAGTCTAAACGGTCAACTTAGGGGACAATTCTTAGGGCTGGAAACAGTACAGCAAAACTACAACACCTCAGGAATAGCAAGTGCTGAGGGTCTAAGAATTCTTTCAGAAGGCCATTCAATATCAACTAGACGTGCTGGGTCGTCACCACCCAACCTTCCATCAAATACTGTCCACTTTGTAGGGCTTATCGCATAGACCCCGTGTGCCGGGACTCCTGGTTCGGGGTGGTACAGGTATTTATCTAGCTCAAGTTCTTCAAAAGTTCCGTAATATAAGAAAGTCGCTTTGGCTCTTTCAATCTCATCTGGGTCTGTTAGGCGATATCCTCGTCCTTCGTAGGCAAGACCATGGCAGGGATTGCTTTTTTCCTGGCCATCTTCACGGATTGTACCAGATACTAAGGCTATAAGTCCGATGTCAGTACACGCATCAATACGTTTGCAGTGTTCCCTACTCGGTGCTGACAATGTTAGTAAATCAAGCTCTTGGGTTGGTGCAAACCAAACGGTTGCAGAGTGAGGTTGTCCAACCGGTGATACGGCAGTGAGGCTCATGTTACTTTGATTACTTCTAGCAACGTTCTCTACTTCGATGCGTAATCGTTCGACGGGACTTGGATTAGCCATATTTATCCTCTTGTTCGAGTAATATAATACTATACTTACGCTTATCCGTCAATACATGGTACACGTGACTATACCCTTACGCCATGTATTTAATTTTTAGCCTGCTGTATAATTTCAATATGACTGCTGATGAACTTATTACTGAAGGTGAACGCTTAAAGCAAGTTCACTATGACGATCCGGACCAGGATTTATGGGATGACGATGTTAGAGAGTTTGTTAAACCGTTTGGCGATAGGACATATAGGATTCTTCAAGGAATAATATCACCGGGCGCTGTAATTATTAGTGGTTATGAAAATGAATACATGCAAGAGAGAGTAGACGCTATAGCAAAAACCCAAAAGTTGCTAGAAAGACTCAAGCAACGCTCAGCACAAAGACAAGCACAACAGTCTGAGACTATAGCGCCTAACTTCGAACAAGCCAAACAACAGATAAAGGATAAGACTACTAACTACAATTACAATATAAACGCCCCAACGACGTTTGGAGACAATAGTCCAATTAGCGAAATCACAATTGGGGAGTTTTTTGCTGGTCTAGAAAAAGAAATTGAAGAAAACGTATCAAACGATGTAGAAAAACACAGGTTACTAACGATGATCAAATCCATAACTACTGACCCATCATTTGTGGCCGTTTCTACTGTAGCCGCCACATCAATTATGAAGAAACTATTAGGCGTTTAAGTATTGGCTAAGCTGTTTTTAATCGTGGCTCCAATTTCTTGAAGTACAACGCGAAAATCTGCGTCTTCTGATTCAATGGTTAGTTTGGCTAACCAGTCATAGGCAATGCCCGCAACTTCAGATTCAAAGCCTTGCATAACTCTTTTAACTTGTATAGCTTGGTACGGTAAATGTAGAGAAGTAGTTACGAATAATAGTCTAGGCCTAGAGTCCTCTAAATGGGTTCGTAGACTTTCTAGCGTAGAGACAGTAGTAGCCCTTACATTAGAACTCGGCACTGAACCGCTAATAATAGTTGCATGGTGCAAGCCTATTTTGCCCATATAGGCAATTCCATACTCGCCAGTAGCGCGTTCAGTATCGTCAGGCTGATCGTCCCATGATGATACCGTTTCAGTTTCGAATTTTGCCCCGATATTATCTTGTAGAAGACTTACGGCTAATTCCTGTTCGTTGTCAATTTCAGTTTGATCAATACCTTCTTTGGGATGAATAGGTCGAAAGCAGCTGAGAACGATAAAGTTGGCAATACCATCTCTACGTTGTTGCGCTAACTCAACAGCATGCCTCGTTCGTAGGGTAAGGCTATCCCTATGCGCTCCTAAGATTACTAATTGGTCATAGGGATTGTGAGGCTCGGTCGTCTGTAGCATACCCCATCTTGTCGCTACATCTAAAGTTGCTTGTTTTTGGCTTGGCGTCAGCGACCCTCCATCTGACCATGGTGTATCCTCGCGTGGACGTCCAGCCCTAAAGTCCAAAGTAGAACCTGCGAAATCCAAAAGCGTTTTTTCGTTCGGAGTCTCAGTACCGCCAAAACTTATATATAAATCCGTAAGGTCATCTCCAAGTTGGGATTGACCAGTCGTTTCTAGACTCTCGGTCACGAGCTCACTACTCATGACTTCTGGTTACTCTGCAGTCTCTTGGGGAGTCTCACTCCCAGTTGTTCCACCAAATTCAAATGGATCCTGTGAATAATCGGTTACTCTTGGTGTACCTTTAGCGGGTGTAGTGTTCAGCCACTCCTGCCTGTCAGCTTCACTACTTGGGTCAAGTCCAAATTGTTCCATCTCTTCAGGATTAAAGAAGTCGGGTGAACTCTCAATACTCATGCGCTCTTTATACCCTAAAAGCCATCAAATTGCAACCACAAGTAAGATAGACTAGCTTCTAAGCTATCACATCCTACCTTCAAATATTGATACAACAACCTACTCAAAAATTCCAAATTAGTATTTATTCCGGAAACAACACTATCTTTTCAATTTTAATCTGTTAATTCTAAAATATATTCTCTTCTTTATATATAAATATAAGGAGAGAGAAAAAGAAAGAAAAAACAAGGGTAAAGTATGAAAAATATACCGGATTATATAATCCGGTAAATGTTGAGCGAGGTATAATAAAGCCTATGTCAAAACAATCACTTACTGATGACGGCCGCCAAGAGTTTATTGACAAGTTACCTAGTGAACAAATTCGTCCTAATGCCGAAGAGGTTTTTGATAGTGCTATCTCACGTGCCGCGCAGCCGAAGCAATCAAAACTGGAAAAACCGGAGCCTGCCGATGGTTATACCGATACACAAACTCATTCAGATACAACTGAAGATACTTTGGACTCACACAGTGATAAGTCCCATCAATAGACCGTTTTAGTTGTCCCCAAAAACCTTCAATGGTGTTGGTATGCACTGAGCCTCGACCGTATTCACCTAAGCTATGATTGACGCTGTCGTGTAGATAACCCAAACGCTTCAGAGTCGAATAGACTCTGGCTTGATCGCTGAATACGTTAGTACCAACAGCTATACTTTCACGAAGCTTAGGCAGTAGTATTCGGGCGCCGGCACTGCTAACATGAGTAGCTTTAACCTTTCCTTGGCGCTCAATCATACCAAACACCACTGCTTTATCTTGGAAAGTTATATCTTTGCCACGCTTTACCCCACCGATGTAGGTTTCATCTGCTTCAACAGTACCTGACAGAATAATGCGACTGTCCTGCATCAGCTCACGGACTTGTTTAGCAATTCGCCAAGCACATTTATAGGTCACCCCTAAGTGGCGTTCAACTTCTTTAGCCGATACACCGTTCTTAGCAACTGAGAATAGGTAAATAATGTAAAACCAGTCTTTTAACACGGTAGATGACTTATGAAAGATAGTATTAGCTAGCGGATGTATTTGGTTACCACAGTCCTTGCACTCATAGCACTTACGATTACGAACTCGGTAGTAGTTCGGATTGGCAACCCCACACTTTGGGCAGGCAATCATGTTGCTAAAGGCTTGCTCAAATAGATAGTCAAGACACGTATCGTTATTGGGAAAACGCTCATTAAATGTCTTAACAGTAAACCTCATACTACCAGTGTAGTACAGAGTTTACATGTAGTCAAGGGATAGTTGCCATGGTACAGCCTACAGTCCGATTTCAGAACAAATATTTGAAATTACAACAAGCTTATGTTAATATACTTGTTAGCTTAAACAAATAAATATGACGACTATAGAAACAAACCACAACCAAGCTCCGATTGAATCAGACCCTAATATCGGCGGACTAGTCCCAGCAGATATAGCTGGAGTGGCTCTTGGCGAATCCGTCGCCCGCCCAAATCGAACAGTTACTTTTGGAGGCACCGAATTTGAAACAAATCTTCCTGAAGGAGTTGATTTATTTGTCGATAACGGAGCTAGCGACTTATCGCAAGTCATTCGACCCACTGAACTAGATAAGCTGCCTGTTGGAGATTTTTTCGTTTCTGGAACAGTGGAAGAATCCGATGAATTTTTTAGAAAAGTACCTGTTGAGAAAAACCGGGAAGTTCATATTACGCAAACTCACCAGGGCAAGGCTATAGAATCAGGAGCTTTCTCATCTCCCTGGGAAATTGGTCATGGGATGGCAGATGTAATGACGAGTTTAGGCTATGTTGTAGATGATTCACATCCCGATTATCCGCAAGTAATTGGAATACCCACTCCAGAAAGCTTAAAGAAAGGCGCCCATGATCTGGGCGTTGACGTTGAATTTTTTCCAGATGAATCAGGAAAGATACCAGGTAAAAAATACTTGGAGGCATTTGCTAGAGGTAGCTACCCACTTTCCACTAGTAATGAATCGGACTATAGACATGATTCGGAGGATGACCACTTAACAGCAATGGTATTCGGAGGCGCTCCGTTGAGAGACGCCCTTAAAGAGGTTTCATCTAAAGCTTTAAGTGAGAATCAGGCTACTATAGATTCCACGGCACTCGGCTTGGACGTATATACAGCAACGCTTAGAGCTGTAGTATCCTGGCATCCAGGATTACTCGGTGAGGCTTACGGCAAAGAGAGTGGTAGACGAACACTTATAGAATCGGGTGACAGGATTGGTCTATCATCTGAACAAAGTATGGCTATTCTTGCCGCAGCTCAAGAGAATGCCAGAAAACTTGGAATAGAGCCCAAAGAACTAGACTAGTCGAGTATTCAAATTAGTACAGTTAGCAGGGTTCAAAAAGGTTATGGTACCCGCTACTTGGTATATTACGTACAAAGTATTATGGGGTAATTGTAAGTATAGCCAAGGAAGTAGAGTTGGCAAAACAGTATCTAGGCAGTTCTCCACTGCTTGGCTTTAGTACATAGCTGGGTGTGATTTTTCGGGTAAGCCGCTAGCTGTACACAAAAATTATGCTCTAGGTGTTAATCACACAGTTTTAAGACAGATATTCCCGTATCGTTGCTTGCTCTTGTGGACTAAGGCCAGTAACTGATTTAACGCCAAAACGGTACTTTTTTAGGTCTAAGCCAAGTTCTTCAACTGCTTTAGCTACCCGCCTGTAACTTAGGCCGCTCTCACTTGAAAATGCATCACGGCTTAAATAGCCTTCAGGGGCTTTTTCAACTTTGCCACCAACTAAAAACTCCTGCTGGTCTGGGGTTAATGCCAGAGATTTAACCCTTTTGCCACCAAAATTAAATGATTCTATTTCATGACCAGCTTCTTGTAGTGTTTGCTTGGCCTTTTCATAGTTGATACCGTGTTCGTTGCAAAAAGCTGATAACGATACAGCTCCTTCTGTTGGCTCGGCGTGTTGGCCACCAATTTTATCTAGAACTAGCTCTTGTTGGGCTGCGGTTAATCCTGGCGCACGGCGGTTTTTGAACATAAAAGTCTGTGGCTCTATGCCAAGTTCTTCAACCAAAGCACGTGCGTCTTTCATCTGTAGCGCATTGGCTTCTGCAAAACGAGACAAACTTATAACTCCCTCGTCTGGCTTATCAGCCCCCAAAGCCCCAAGTACGGCCTGTTGCTGCTCAGGCGTTAAAGCAGGTGCAAATCTGCTCCCTACACGCATACTATCTATTGACAACCCTAACTCTCCTGCTGCCTTAGCAATTGAACGAGGATTGAGATTATTGTTACGTGCGAAAGCACGAACAGTCATTATACCGATAGACCTTTCAACAGGCTGAAACTCAGGCTGGCCTTTAATAAGCTCTACCTGTTCAGCAGTTATACCAAGCGCATACCTTGAGCCAAAGCGATAAGTATCTAAAGTAACTCCAAGCCTTTCAGCAACCTGTTCCAGCGTCTTTTTATCAACGTTTAGTCTTTGAGCTGCACGTATGGTGCTAAGTACCACTTCGGGAGCAATTTCAGTACCAAAGATTGTGTGTCCAAGAATCTGCTCTTGCTGACTTGGGTCTAGTGAAGCACCTGGCGTAGTACCAAACTTATGCACTGACGGCTCAATACCCATTTCTTCACAGATAGCGATAATACGCTTTCTATCAACATGGTTATTCCTAGCAAATGCAATTAAACTGACGTGTCCGTCAGGCGCTTCAAGATACTCACGTGGCATGACGACTAATTCGCCAATGTTAACGTGGTTAATTTGGGCAATAAGAGCCTTTATATCGTCAGGCAATATCAAGTCTAACTGTTCATCTGTGTAGGTATCCTCAACAGGGTCAAAATCTTCGTCCTTTGGTTCTTTAGGACCAAGCGTTTTACCGTGATTAATTTCTTCTTCACCGAACACGTGGTAAAAGGTAACTTGACCCTTGTTGGACTCGTCAATTATTTCAACCACTGTGGCAACATCTTTGTTTGGACTACGCCGTAAGACACGACCAATACGCTGTGTTGCATTAACGAATGATGTTGTGGGGCGTAGGTTAACTATAAAGCTCGCTTCTTCACTGTCCCAGCCCTCTGTTAGCAAATCAACATACGTCAGTACGTCAATCTTACCTGCGTCAAACTGGGCATAAATATCTTTTCTTCGGTTTGCTGGCATAGTGCCGTCTACGGCAACTGCTTTAATCTTTCGTTCCTCGCCACTATCAGAGTCAACAATGGTTTGATTGGAGATTAGTTCAGCCATAGTGTAGGCGTGTTCACAATCATCACCAGGTACACAAGAAACTACACCTCGTTCACCATTTTCAACAAATGCCTTAGCGAACTCAACGCCCTTCATATTACGCCACTCACTGTGGGCTAACCCACGCAATTCTTCTTCGTTAAAGTCGCCAGCACTAATGCTGTCAATAACTTCATCAGACTTGATAGCAATAGCACGAACAGGGGACAAAAAGCCACGTTCAATCGCTTCTCGCAGTCCAACATTATGTATTTCATAGGGGAACAGGCTGTTAACATGACGAGTTTCATCTTTGGACTTATAATCTGGGGTTGCAGTTAAGGCTAAGCCAAGACTGCCCTCAAGCAATGTAGCGACAGCTTCTTTACGTTTTCCAGCAATAACAGTATGTGCTTCATCACAGATTACAAGGTCAAACATGCCTGGCGTTACAACGCCCTTATCCATTGCACGGGTCAATGACTGGTAAGTCATTACAACTGTTTCACCAGATAAATCTTTCTCACCACTGTAGTATTGTGTTACGTCAACATCAGGGGCAAAACGCTTAAAACCACGCTCATCATTACCAACTGTCTGGTGCAATAAATCCAGTTTTGGAACTAACACAAGTGAGCGTAATTTGTGGCCATTAGCGTCCCGACCTGCTTTGCCTATAACTTCGGCTAGTTTCGCAAAGATTACGGTCTTACCACTACCAGTCGGCAGTTCAATATAGCCTCTTTGGACAAAGCCGTTTTCATCTGTGGGTGGACTTTTCAAGAACTCGTAAATATCATCAAATACATCTTCTTGGTGAGGTCGTAATTGAGACTCGCCTTTCCTGCCCCTGACCATTTCTTCAACGTTTGATAATGCGGTCAGGTGTCTGCGAGTTGAAGCGAGGGCTACTGGGTCTGCAACTATCTCGGCAATGCCTGAAATAGCAATGTACCTGATGTCATTATCGGCGTAATCGATAACCTCACCCGTAGGATTTAGGCCAGCAGGAACTAAGCCAATGTTGTGGCTTTCTTGTAACTGCTCTACAACCTCTCGTCTTACAGGGGGCATAACAGGCTTAATATAGCATATTTCTTATGTTTGGTCAACTTATTTAGCAGGGGTGAAGATAAAAAACCTAAGTTGACTGCTCAAATCTAAAAAGTTCTACATTTTTTTCAACTTCACTAGCGTGGAATATGCCACCATTCATGCTGAGATAGATACCAGGCTCAATGCTGGCAAAGGAAGCAATCGTGTAGCCTAGATTAAACCCTGCGTCAGATGTGGTAAAGCCAGTTATAGGTATCATTGACCCCGTTAAAATGATTTTCTTGTCGCTAAAACCATGCTGTTCCAAGAATTGAGCAGTTTCTCTCATGGTAAACGTACCGTGCGTTATCACAATGTTAGTGTGTGGCGTTGTTTCAATTGCATTAGCTAGCTTTTCTCTGTCCTCTTGGTTAATGTCTCGGCTATCTTTTTCGGTTACGCTCTCGCTACTAAAGTTAAAATGCGGTTGAATTAGATGTTTAAGGTAACCCTCAATTGAAGCGTCAAGTTTCATTAGTTTTTTGTTTATTGCGTCATAAGCTGGGTCAATAAACTCAATTGTGCCACCCATTTTTATAATGTGAATATGACTTCTTACCATAATTCTCCTTGAGCAATCTTACTTGTCGGCTTGACACTTAAAATAGTTTCAACACTATCAACTTAACTATAATAGCACCAGAGGACTAACGCCTGTAGTTAATATAGCCATTTTGACACCCTACGAGCTTATCTAGCAGCTTCTTGAGCTAGTCCAGTAATACATTGCTACTCTATTCATTAAACGCACGTAGGCTTAGAATAGATATATGAGTACAAAACAGTTAGAAAAACAAAAAGTAGGACGACCTAGCGTCATCACGACAGAAGCAGTCCAGAAACTGGAAGCTGCCTTAGCTACTGGTTTTGGTGTAAATGCAGCCTGTTATTTCTCTGGTGTGAGCCGCTCAGTCTACTACGAACGCAAGGCAACAGACAAAGAGTTCTCGGACAAAATGAGGCTTGCCGAAGAGTGGTCTACGTACAAAGCACGGCTAACCATACTAAAGGCGATAGACAACGGAGATGTTGCTGCCGCTAAGTTTTGGCTCACCCATAAGGCACGTACCGAGTTTGCGCCACCAAAGCCCTACTAGGCTAGGGTTGATAAGTCGGGTAAGCATAGTAGATTAAAGCTTGCCTGTATTTTATTTGCCAAAATTATATTTTGATGTCATTAGGCTGTAAATTACAAGTATGTACCGCAAAGGACATACCCCACTAGAGAACGCAGCAGCTAACCGAGAGGCCATTGACCGCATTAAGAGCCTATATCTGAGGGGTAAGATAACTAGAGAAGTCGCCGAGGCGTTGGCAACCCCAATCATTGAGCGTATTAATAAGCGACAGCAAGAAATAGCCCGCAAGTACGGCAAGCGCAGGTATCCGAAAACCACGTTTATTGGCCTGATGAGGTAAGCTTACCCGACAAATCACCCCCACACGGCAACTTTGCTTATGGCTGAACCTAGATTATTGGCTACAATAGTAAGCAAGCCATGACAGACAATAATTATCAAGCCAGCATTACCAAGCTACAGGCATTGCATAGCTCCGCTATAAAGAGCGAGGACGACAGAAGCTTCTTTAGCCACCTGTACAGATACCTAGAGTTCGTCTGCGACAATAGCGCACTTGAAGCAAACGCCTGGCGTTTATTTGGCGAAACTTACCTGCACGACCACGAAGCCGACAAAGACAACCCCGACTTTCAGAAATTATCAAACATGGACTTGAAGTTTGAGGGGCTAGAGAAGCTTTTTTCGAAAGTCCTCAGCGATTACCGAGGCGGCTCCCGGGTCTACTATAGCTGGTTATTTCTGTACATCTTCTACTATTTTAAGAACGTAAGTCCTGACACTATCGCAACCTTTGGTAAAAATATGCCAGACGCAGAAACCTCACAAAGCAAACTGTTCTCGGCAAAACTTCAGCATGAGCTAAAAAGCGCCAGCTTCCCCCTTGATATGTCGGGTAACGATTTTGTAAAAAGGTCAGACTTCAGTTTATATCTTGAGGTTTTTCATCAGGATTTCATAGATTTACTGCAAACACCAACTGAGCAAACAAGTGAAAAAATTACTTACGTTGGCAATGCCACGATTGGCTACATGGACTACATGACCTATGTAACTTTACCCAATGACAGACCGTTAAAACTTCGCAAAAAGGATATAAAACATAATAGTGGCTACGACTACTTCTTAAAGTATATGTTTGACCCAAAAAATGAGGGTGAACTGATAACAGGTAAAGCGGTACAGACACTACACATCAAGTGCGAGGGCTATAGTGACGTAGGTGATGTCCTGAGACAATGCGGATTCAATAAATACTTGAAGCAAGTTTTCATGCCAAAACACGACTCAACATTCTTTAAATATAAGGCCGAGGCTCCCATAACGCAGCAGCAAGTTGATGACATCAAAAGAAGTCTTAGCAAAATAAAACAGTAAATCTACAAACCGTGAAAAAACCGTGAGAATTGCCTATTAACAGGGGTGGATTTTTAACACGGTTTTTATTTTCGTGTGCCATGCGTGATTAGTGTAGGTCTGCGACCATAGGGGTATGAATGATTACCAATTCAACCCAGTGGCAACAAGCACGAAGCTCACAAATACCGAACTAATAGGCGTATTCCCCGAAGCCAAGCACATTGTGCCAGCCCTCATTAAAGAGCTGAACGCAAAGCGCAAAGCCCTCGTCCTATATATAGGCAAACGCCTGGCCGAGATAAAAGCCGCAAGCAAAGACGAGATTTACCGTTACTTTTGGCGACTGTGGCTCATGCTCAACGAGGGCGAGGAGCTGCAAGAGTTAGATAACAAGCTTGCTAGGTTAAACCGTTTGCAAAACATCATTGACGGCAAGCCTACGCCCAAAGGCGCACTACCAGAGGGTGCGATTGAAACTGCCCACGACTACCCGATACAAGATTTATTTGATACCAGTTTTAGACGTAGTGGCAACAATCTTGTTGGCCTCTGCCCATTCCATGACGAACGGACACCAAGCTTCTATATTTTTGTAAAGCAGAACCGAGCGCACTGTTTCGGCTGCAACAAGTCGCTGGACGTGATTGACGCATACATGGAGTTAAACGAGTGCAGCTTCAAGACTGCCGTTACGGCACTCACTGGGGGCAAGGCATGAGCAAGCCAACTGTGAACCCAGCAATCGTTAAGAAGTTTGAGGCTATTGAGGCCACCAACGCCCAACTGCCGCAAGTAGCTACTGCCGTAACTTTTAGCGAGCTGGAAGCTGTCATCAAGCACTATCTACTTATTGCTGACGAGGGGCTTATTAAGATAATCACCGCCGCAATCATCTGCCACCGCTTACCGCTTGAGCCAGTATGGATACTTATTGTTGCTGGCCCTGGCGGCGGTAAGACTGAACTGCTTTCTGGCCTGTACGACCTAAACAATGTTTACCCACTGTCTGACCTGACACCGCAAACTTTTATGAGTGGCTTTAAAGACCCTAAGGGCAGCCTACTAGAACGATTGCCGAACGAAGTCATACTAATTATGAAAGATTTCACCACTGTTCTAGAGTTCTCGGCTGATAAACAATCGGCTATACTGGCGCAGTTTAGAGAAATCTATGACGGTAGCTATGGTAAAGAGTTCGGTAATGCCGAGTCCAGACAATGGCGTGGCAAAATGGGCTTTCTCGCTGGCGTTACGCCTGTGATAGACCGTAAGCAGCCCGTACATCAAGCCCTTGGCGAACGCTTTATTAAGTATCGCCCAACACCCGCCAACTCAATGGAAGTTACTAAGCGAGCTATGGCGAATAGCGGCAACGAAAAGCAAATGCGTGAGGACATTAAGAACGCCTTTACAGGCTACATTGAAAACTTAGATATACCCGAAACAGCTCCCGAAGCGCCTCAGGAGTACAAGGACGCTACCATGCACCTTGCCGTGTTCTGTGCGAAAGCACGGAGCGTTGTACTTCGGGACTCACGTGGCAACCATGAAATTGTAGACATACCCGAACCAGAACACCCCACAAGGCTTGTGAAGCAGCTAGTGAATCTACTAAGCGCCCTAGCCGTTATTAGTGGCGATTTTACCAAAGACGACTACCGCATAATTTACAAAATTGGCATGGACTCGCTAACCGCAGTACGCCGCCTAGTTATTGACTACCTGTATAACAACGACAGCCCGCAGTCGCTTAATGACACTGCTAAGGCAACAGGCTACCCGCCAAACAGTACCCGTAAACAGCTTGAGGAGCTGCAAGCCTTGAAACTTGTTACTGGCGACAGCGCAGCAATGGCTTACTCCTACGAACTAACTGCCGATACTAGAGAGCTGCTGACAAAGGCTAGGCTGACCAGTGAACCCGAACAGCTAGAGGGGGTGGACAATGACTGACTTCAAGAACTCTTACGAAAAATTGTACGGTAAAACGCTGACACCGCAGCAAGTGGCTGAGATGAAGTTTAACTTGCTGAACTACATTAAAACGCTCATTCAAATGGACAAGCAGCACAAGGCATGGCTTAAAGAGCAAGCTGACAAGAAAAATAAGCCAAAGTCGGAGTCGTAAGAACTAGCTAAAGGCTATAAAATTAAAGAGGAGATTACCAGATATGCACTACCTAATCGCAAGGGTGTCGCAGCCAGAACAGAAGAAGGCGTTACCCGCACAGAAAAAGAAGCTCTACGACTATGCCGAAAAGAAGGAATGGGTTGAGGGCAAAGACTACGTTTACATTGAATATGACGAAACAGCCTTTAAGGAAGATAGGGTTAAGTTCCGAGAAGTGGTTATTGAACCGCTACTAAAAGAAAAAGAGCTGGCTATAGTGGTGTGGGATAAGATTGACCGTTTCACTAGGGACTCTACTTCTGATGAGCGAATTGCCATTACTAAAATGTTTAGAAGTGGCAAGATTGAATTACATTTCATCTCGGATAACCTGTTCATTCACAAAGATAGCCCAGCAGCAGACCTGTTCCGCTTAGAAATTGGTGTATCGTTGGCTGGCTATTACAGCGCAGCAATTCGTGATAACGTTAAACGCCGCAGGTCGCAGATGTTACGAGACGGTATCTGGCCTGGCCGTGCGCCCATAGGCTACGTAAATTACCACGAAGTAGACGAAAACGGCAAAGTCATTTTTAAGGGTATTAAAGTAGACCTAGCTAGAGCGCACCATATTCACAGGGGCTTTGAACTACGCTCTACGGGTTTGCCATATCGTGCTATTGCCAAGCAGCTTAAAAAAGAGGGCTTAGTAAGCAATACAAAAGCTCAAAAGGCTATAACCACATCACAGTGGGACCAAATACTAGACAACCCCTTTTATATGGGTGAGATGAGGGAGCAAGGCAAGCTGTACAAGCATGGCTACCCAGCTATTGTTGAGGTTTGGCTGTGGGACAAAGTGCAGGAAGTGAAAAGCAGACGTGCAAACGGCAAAACTAAGTACAACTCTAAGCCGTTCCTCTTTAAGACAGCTAAATGTAAACAATGTGGCTACTCCATTACCTTTGATGGCCCCAAAAACGGTGGCAACATCTACGGCAAGTGTACGGAGTATGGCGGCAAGCACGGTGCTAAGTGGGTGAATGAGAAGAAACTGCTAGACCAAGTCCGTGCTGGCTTTAAATCGTTTAAAGTGCCTGAGTTCATGCTGCCAGAGCTTGTTGAGGCCATAGCAGCAGACCAAGCTGGCGAACAGGAACAATATATTGGCAACAAAACACGCTTACAGGCTGAGTTTGACCGCTTAGATAAAGAAGTGCAGGACTTATTTGATGACCGCAAACAGTTTAAATCGCACCCTGAAATGTTTGAGCGCATGGTCAAAGACCGCTCAGACCGCCAGAAGATGATACTACAGGAACTAGAAGACCACAGTAACGGCGATAAGGCGTATGTAATCGGTGCCAGCTACATTTTGGACATCTGTAGTAGGGCTGACACTCTGTTTGACGCTGAAAGTTCTAAACTAGAGCAAAAACGGTACCTAATTGACTTCGTACTTACGAACATTGTGTTAGACGGTGAAAAGTTGGAGTTTACACTTAAGGAACCGTTTGACGCTATCGCCGAAATGGCAAAATCTCAAAATTGGTACGCCCGATAGGATTCGAACCTACGACCTTTGGCTCCGCAAGCCAACGCTCTATCCAGCTGAGCTACGGGCGCTTAAAAGCACAGGCTATCCTAACATATAACAGGGAAAGTAGCCAGCACTGACACTTTGATACAATGTTAACTATCCGGTTTGCGGAGAGGTGTCCGAGTGGTTGAAGGTGCTGCTCTCGAAAAGCAGTGTGCTAGGCAACTGGCACCGTGGGTTCGAATCCCACCCTCTCCGCCAGACGACAATAGAGCTAGTTTTAAACTGATCGATCAACGCTACATCACTTGGGTATGTTCAACTAACTGATATAATTGGGGTACTAGAAAGTATGGAAGACAGTATATTTACAAAAATCGTAAAAGGCGAAATTCCCTCTCATAAAATATATGAAGACGACAGGACCATTGCCTTTCTTGATATCCACCCTAAGTACGAGGGGCATTGTCTAGTTGTACCTAAAAATCAGGTTGAATTCATTTGGGACTTGTCGGAAGAAGATTATACCGCTGTTATGAGCACCGTAAGAATGGTGGCTAAAAGGCTTAGAGAAGTAATCCAAGCAAAATATGTGGGTTCGCAAATCGTAGGGATAGACGTGCCGCATGCCCACGTCCACGTGTTTCCCTTCAACACTGTTGAAGAATTTCGCTTCACCCCAGATAAAAACGGCCCCGTTGATAACTCTAAGCTAGCAAGCATAGCGGAAAAGCTTCTCATAGAAGTAAAATAAGTTACATGCCGGACTTTGTTGTAGCATTACTTTTCGGGGTTGGTTGTGGTGGTTGGATTTATTCTAAAGTTAGTCACCGCACTGGCAATAACTATAAAACAAGCATCATAGTATCTGCAGTTAGCGGATTACTTATAGCACTAGTGGTCTACATTTCAATGAAAACTTTTATTCATGGTTAGCCTTTTAGTACTTTATTACTCTTCCCTTTTTACCTCGTAGCTGGTACGATGTGGCTCATGGATGAACGGGGGTTGGGGCACCGCTTACAGGTTACTCGTCTGTCTGCTGGTTTAACCCAACAGATGCTATGTCAAAAGGCAAATTTAAGTTACTCCACGCTCGCAAAAATAGAGCGTGGGGCCATTAAATCCCCTTCAATATTTACTATTCAAAGTATTGCTGATGCACTGGGGGTTTCTCTAGATGAACTTATAGGGGCAAGCAAAGCCCACATCAAACAAAAAAAGCATTCTAAAACAGGTATCAGTTTTGTATATTTTGATGTTAATGGTTGTTTGGTGCATTTTTTCCAAGGCGCTTTTACAAAATTATCAGAAGTTACTGGACTACCGGTTGATGTCGTTGAAACGGTTTATTGGCACTATAACGATCAAGTTTGTCGTGGTGAAATGAAAATAGAAGATTTTAATAAAGAACTTGCCAAACGCCTGAAGGTAAAATCTGTTAGTTGGCATGAGTTCTACTTTGACGCAGTTAAACCCATAGAAGGGGTCTCAGAGCTTGTAGGGTGGGTGAATAGTAACTACCGCGTCGGGCTATTAACCAATACTATGCCTGGCTTTCTAGATGAACTGGTAAGACGGGGCCTAGTCCCTGATATTAGTTACGACTGCATTGTGGATTCTAGTAAAGTACATGCCATAAAGCCGGAGGCTAAAATGTATAAATTAGCTCAGGAAATGGCAGGATGTGAACCAGGGGAAATCTTGCTAGTAGACGATTCTCGAGCTAATCTAATGGCCGCCGAAAAATCTGGCTGGCGAGTTTCTTGGTTTGATGACTATAACAGTGCTGAATCAATAGCTAAGATCCGGCAATCTCTTGAAATCGATGATACTCATCCTCGATAGCCTTTAGTTGTTGCTGGGCACGAGTCAATTGTTCCTTGGTCTCGTCTACGATTTCTGCTGGTGCATTAGCGGTGTAGCGCTTATTGGCTAATCTGTCTACGAGTCGTTTAACGATCCCAGCCTGAGTATCTTTCTTTGTTCCCAGATCGGATAGGTAGTTACGTACCTTGTCCGGATCAACATCTAGCCAAAGATTGGACCTAGATCCAGTTAACTTTATGCCGTTTTGGGGTTTGTTGGTTTTTATAACGTCACCCAAATAGGCCATTCTTTGTATAGTCGCTTTGTACTGGTCCAATTGAGCGGAGTTGTAATATAAACGGCTCTTTTGCAACTTCAGAACACTGGTAAGATTACGAACCTCGAAAATAATGTCGATTACCTCTTGAAAATCCTTAGCTTGTTTAGGATTGCCGGATTCTATCTTAGGCCATGGCGACGATAGAAGCAGCTGGTCGTTGTCCCAGGCTAGTTCCTGCCAAATCGTCTCGCTGACAAACGGTGCGAACGGATGCGTTAGTTTTAGGATTACTTCTATGCAGTGTTTCAAAACAGTATGATTAGCTTCGATTTTAGAGGCTTCGATATACCAATCAGCAAAATCGTCCCAGATAAAGTGATAAAGTTGCTCATAGGCTTCGGAAAAACGATAATTTTCCAGATCACTAATTATTAACTTGTTAAGTTTATAAAGCTTGTAAAGTATCCAATGATCAGCTGATGATTTAGGTTCGGGCTTCTCAACTAAAGCACGACCACTGACTGAGTCCTCTACGAAACGGGCTATGTTCCAAAGTTTGTTACAGAAATTCCGTTCGTCGATGATTTTGCTAATACTCATTCGTTGGTCGTTACCAGGCGTAGTGCTATGGATAAGCGCTAAGCGAAGAGCATCTGTACCGTACTTGGGGACCACCTCTAGAGGGTCTATCATTGTTTCGGGCTTGGACTTACTCATCTTTTGGCCATCTTCAGCCCGTACTAGACCGTGTAAATAAGCAGTTTTGAAGGGCACCTGCCCCAACATGTAAGTCGTTGCCAAGATCATTCTGGCAACCCAAAAAAACAAGATATCCCAGCCAGTCTCTAGAACGTCCGTGGGGTGATATGTTTGAAAGTCCTTACTGGATTTCAGAATATCTTCAAACGTTAATGAATAATTATTGGCGAGCTTGGGATCAATCAAGGTACTCCAGGTCCAAAGAGCCGAACTGAACCAAGTGTCTAGTGTATCCGGGTCTTGTTCCCACTCGTGCCAGCCCTGACTTTGGTCATCCATAGGCGGTGTTGTACCGACATATATTTCTTCCTTGTCTTCAACGGTACGGTACCACACTGGGATTCTGTGGCCCCACCATATTTGTCGACTTATACACCAATCTCTAAGATTGTCTATCCAGTGGAAGTAAATCTTATCGAAACGAGCTGGCACAATTTTGATATCGCCACTCTTGACTACGTCTTGCATAACCTCCTTTAGGCTGTGCTGTTTGCCTTTCCATAGAACGCTACGTTTATTAACGTCTACAAACCACTGGAGTTTGATCTGAGGTTCAATAACACCCTTGCCTCTTTGATTTACGGCGATGCTGTGCGTATAGTCGTCGTCGACATTCACTAACAGCCCTTTTTTGTCCAACTTGTCCACGATAAGTGGACGCGCCTTAGTGATCGACATACCGGCGAATTCTTCGGCGACGGGCATCAGATTGCCGTGAAAATCTATAATTTGCTGCTTATCGAGATTATGTCGTTCGGCGATCTCGAAGTCGGTATGATCGTGCCAAGGTGTGATAGTCATAACTCCTGTACCGAACTTTGGGTCAACTGCCTCGTCTTTGATGATGGTGGCCTTAACTTTGCCGTTAATCCATTCCGCCTCAAAGGTATCGCCCTCCTTGTACTTGGTATATCTCTTGTCGGCTGGATGCATAACGACATATTTATCGCCAAATTTAGTTTCGGGGCGGGCTGTGCCGATCTGAAAAGGACCATATTGAAGAGTGTAAAATTTTGTTTTCTGCTCAAGTCGTTCAATCTCATCATCAGATATTGTTGTTTCCAGATTGGGATCCCAGTTAACTATCCTGTGGCCTCTGTAAATGAGTCCATCGTTATACATACGAACAAAGGTTTCATTAACGCAACGATTCAAGGACTCGTCTAGGGTGTAACGTTCCCTGCCCCAATCACAGCTGGTACCCATAGTTCTAATCTGATTTTTAATATTTGCGCGACTATCCTCAATGAAGTTTTGTAAACGCCCGACAAATTGATCTCGGCCAATGGTATGTTTATCAGTTCCCTCCTCGGCTAGGCGGCGTTCCATAAGTGCGTTAGTGGCAATCGCTGCGTGATCAGTCCCCGGCAGGTAAAGTACGTCCTTACCCTGCATCCGAGCATAGCGAGCCAAAATGTCCTGAATTGTTAAACCGAGGGCGTGGCCGACATGTAAGGCACCAGTGGCATTGGGCGGCGGCATACTAATCGAAAAATGGGGTTTTTTGGCCTCTGGGTGAGCCGCAAATGCCCCGCTTTTCTCCCATTTTTTATAAATATCGCCCTCATAATTACTAGGCTGATAAGTTTTCGGAAGCTTCATTTAACATCAGCATAACACCTTGGCGTAGCTTTGGCTACGGTCTTGTAACCCTGTTACATACTCAGATTTGGAACGATATCCAGTTCATATGGGTCGGCTACCGATTGCCCTAGACTGGCCTTGAAACATCCCAGCGCAGCGATCATGGCACCGTTGTCGGTACAGAGCTTTATATCGGTGTATTCTATTGACTGAGGTAATCTTTCAGATAATTGTCTTCGTAATTCGGAACTGGCGGCTACACCACCAGCTATAACTACACTGCTAGGCCGAAATTCTTCAAATGCCGTGATTGTCTTATCCACGACGGTCTGAATGGCAATGTTTTGAAAACTGGCAGCAATATTGGCCTTCTGAGCCTCATTAAGTAGCCCAGGAAGCGAAAATGATGGAAATCTATAGGTTTTCCCTACTTGTTCTTGAGCGAGCCTTAAAACGGCTGTTTTTAAGCCAGAAAAGCTAAAGTCGTATTTCCCTTCTAACTTAGCCTTAGGTAGTTTAAAGGCGTTTGGGTCTCCACTTAGAGCCGCTTTGGCAATACTTGGACCACCAGGATATGGTAGACCTAGTATTTTGGCAACTTTATCAAAGGCCTCACCAATAGCGTCATCTTGAGTCTGCCCTAGAAGGATGTAGTTGAAGTGATTATGGAACAGGGCTAACTGACTGTGCCCACCGGACACGATTAGGGCTAACATTGGAAAAGTCGGTTGTTTTTTGGGCAAACTATAGCCATCTAGAGACGTCTCTGTTAGGAAATTAGCATAGACATGTCCCTCAACGTGATTGACGCCATAAAGAGGTAGATTATGCGTGATGGCCAAACTTCGAGCCGTGAGTACCCCGACTAAAAGACTTCCTCCTAGACCGGCACCGTAGGTGACAGCAATCCCATCTATATCTTTCCAGTTCTTTTTAGCGTCGGCCAGAGATCTCTTTATAACCGGTATAATAGATTCGATGTGGCTTCTAGCTGCTATTTCTGGCACAATGCCACCATACTCTATGTGCAGATCGATCGAACTTGCTACAACATTGCTCAATAGCTTTTTACCATCTTCAACAACGGAAGCTGCCGTTTCGTCACAACTTGATTCAATACCCAAAATTTTCACAGTGCCAATAGTATAATGGATGCCATGACTTTTCGTGGATTTGTCAAGAAATTTATACCGTCTAACTTCTTTCACGTGCTCGAGCCGTATGGTCATTTGGCGGAAGCCGTGCTGTTTAATTTTGCCTATGGTTTTCCGGCTCGAAAGCTAAAAGTTATTGGCGTTACCGGAACGAACGGCAAGACAACAACCAGTTTTTTAATTCATCGACTCCTCCTGAACTCCGGATATAAAGTTGGACTAATGACGACCGTGGCGTATGGGGTAGGGGAAGAAATTAGGCCGCAGATTCAACACATGACTAATGTGCCAGTACCAGAGATGATGAAGCGACTTAAGGAGCTTGAAGCCGAAGGCATGGAGTGGCTGGTACTAGAGACGACTAGTCAGGCCCTGGCCCAAAACAGAGTCTGGGGTATTCCTTACTCTTTGGTTGTTATGACTAATGTTACACATGAGCATTTGGACTATCACAAAACCTTTGAGCGTTATCGCGCAGCTAAGGTGAAAATGTTTCAGATCTGTAATCGTAACCGTAGGGGCCTAAGGACCGGCATAATAAATGCTGACGACCCTTCAGCAAAGTATTTCGCTGAAGCCATCGACAATTCCGTGTCATATGGCATAAAACAGGGTAGTCTGAAGGCGACCGAGGTTAAACTTAGGCCAGACGGAGTTAGTTACCAGACAAAAATAGACACGGCTAGCTACGCTATTAAGTGTCACATTCCCGGCAGTTTTAACGTTTACAACTCGCTGGCGGCGGTGGCAGTTGGCCACAAACTGGGGCTCAGTAAAGAACAAATTGAAAAGGGAATTGCTGCGCTTGATGGGGTTGAGGGTAGAATGACCAAAATTGACGAAGGACAAGACTTCACTGTAGTGGTTGATTTTGCCCACACCCCGGACTCTTTCGAGAAGCTATTTAAAGACCTTAGACCGGTTGTAAAAGGGAAGTTAATTGCCGTGTTTGGTTCTGCTGGTCGGCGCGATGAGTCAAAAAGAGCAATTCAAGGGGAATTAGCCGGCAAATTTGTCGACGAAGTTGTTCTTACGGAAGAGGATGACCGTGATGTTGACGGCCAGTCAATCCTTGACGAGATAGCTAAGGGGGCAACGGCGGCGGGCAAAAAGCAAGATGTCGACCTTTTTTTGGTGCATAATCGGACCAAAGCAATTGAATTCGCACTAAACCGCGCCAAGAACAAAGAGGATATGGTGTTGTTGCTAGGCAAGGGACACGAAAAAACCATAGAACGAGCTGACGGCGAACATCCCTGGGACGAAATAGGTACTACTCACACCGCTCTCAAAAAAATTATTCGAGGCCCAACTCGATCTTGAGCGTAGGTGTTATTTTGACTGTTGATCCATATAGTTGGTGTACCAACTATAATTTGTACCGAGTAGTTTAGCGACCAGTTCTATTCCGAGTTCGGCTGTTTTGCCCTCGATGTCTTTCATCGGGTTATATTCGACGAGATCGATGCCGACAACATTACAGTGCTTGCCGATATAATCGGTAATTGCCGCGATTTCACGGTAAGTTAGGCCACCATGATTGGGTATGCCAACTCCAGGTGCATATACGTAATCAATAGCGTCAAGGTCTACACTTACCCAGATGTTCTCAACACGGTTTTTTAAATCATCAATCATTTTGAACAGTGGCGAAAGGCTGTTGGATAGCAGGTCGAACATCGTAAAACAGGTGAGGTTTTCTTGCTTGATTAAATCTATTTCACCTTGATCAAAATCGCTGCCAGCGATGTGTAAAAGGTTGTTTGTTTGCAGCTTAACGTCAGGGGAGTAGAGTTTGGACAATTGTTCTGGCCCAAACCCCATCAATGAAGCCAGATGCATCCCGTGGATGTTATGGCTGATACTTTTATCAGGGGTGTTCATGTCGCCGTGAGCGTCTATATAAATTAAACCGAGTTTGCCACTCAGAGCTACCGAGGCACCGGACATTACTCCCAAATTAATAGAATGGTCGCCGCCTATCGCAACAACTTTATGACCCTCTCTTAATCTCTTTTCAGTGATTTCCGCCAGGGTTTTATTGACTCGGGCTATTTCGTCGGCATACGGTAAGTTTGGGTCACCCGGCTGTAAATCAGTTCGGCTAGTTGAGGAGAGATTACCTTCGTCGTGGACAACGACGCCAACATGTTCAAGTTTTTCGACAATTTTTTTCTGTCGAAGCGCCTCGGGACCGACTTCAACACCTAAGCTCTCAGCGCCGAGGTCAAGCGGTACACCAATCAAATTAATTGATACAGGCTGATCTTTCACGGGGATAATTGTAGCACAAGAGCAACTCAGATTTGTTTGCTTAAAGTGACCCAAATCTATGCAGCGCCTAGGGGCTGTATTTCTCTCAGGTGGACCAAGCTTTCGTCGATATCATTAGAATTATCGTCGGAGACACAGTGCCATAATTAGATTATCTCACCCTCAACATTGCGCTTGACAGGGAAGATCAGGCTCGGCTATGATTAATACTGATAGTTAGCACTCTCATCAGTGAAGTGCTAACGGCAAAAATGTTTTAGATGTAATTTATTTTAGGAGGAATTGCCAAATGAAGGTTAATGTACAACCATTGGGAGATTATGTTGTAGCTGAATCAGAAGAGGCAGCAACCAAGACAGCAAGTGGTCTATATCTTCCCGACAAAGCTGCTGAAAAGCCTCAAATAGCTAAAGTCGTGGCTGTTGGTAAGGACGTCAAGCAAGTCAAGATCGGCGATCGAGTTATATACAAAAGCTACAGCTCAACAGAGGTGAAAGTTGACTCTAGCGATTATCTTTTGATCAAAGAAGAAGATATTTTAGCAACTGTTAACTAAGGTTATAGAGGAGTTTTAAATGGCCAAAAAAGTATTTTATGATGATGACGCAAGGCGAAGAGTTCTGGGCGGCGCTCAAGTTCTTTACGATGCCGTCAGAACAACTATGGGCCCCAAGGGCCGTAATGTAGTAATAAGCAAAAGTTTTGGCAATCCGACGGTTACCCACGACGGTGTCACAGTAGCCAAAAGTGTTGAACTTGCTGATGTTGATGACGAAACGTTGGGCTACAAAGTTGGCGCAGAACTAATTAAGCAGGCCGCTAGCAAGATGAATGACGTTGCCGGCGACGGTACTACCACTGTCACCGTTTTGACCTACCATATCTTAAACGAAGCTAACAAGTTAATAGCCGCTGGGCACGACCCAATGTTACTGCGCAAGGGTCTAGAACAAGCCGCCCAAGAAGCTGCTAAAAAGCTTGGTTCTATGAGCGAAGCAATAGCTGGTAAGAAAACTCGAGTTGCCGAAGTGGCAACTATTTCGGCTGGCGACTCCGAGATCGGTAGCCTAATTGCCGACGTTATAGATAAGGTTGGCAAGGATGGTGTGGTTACTGTTGAGGAGGGTCAAGGCCTGGCTCTCGAGAGCGAAGTTGTTGAAGGATTTACTTTTGACAGAGGTTTTGTTAGTGCTTACATGGTGACGGATACTTCACGCATGGAGGCGGTGTACGACAAGCCAGCAATTCTTATAACTGATAAGAAAATAAGTTCAGTCCAAGAATTTCTGCCGATTCTAGAAAAACTGGCTCAAGCAGGTAAAAAAGACTTAATCTTAATTGCCGAGGACGTAGAAGGTGAGGCTTTAGGCACTCTAATCCTGAACCGTCTAAAAGGCGTCTTTAATACCGTAGCGATAAAAGCACCGGCTTTTGGTGATCGTCGTAAGGACGTCTTAAATGACATTGCCATTTTGACTGGCGCCGATGTTATTACCGATGAAAAAGGCGATAGTTTTGAGAATATTGATCTTGGCGTTGTCGGGAATGCCCGCAGAGTTATAGTTACCAAAGACGAAACTACCATAATCGAAGGTGGTGGCTCATCCGCTGAAGTTCAAGCTCGTATCAAACAAATCAACGAGCAAATCAAGATATCAACAAGCGAGTACGACAAAGAAAATCTGGAAAAACGGCGAGCTTCACTGTCTGGAAAAGTTGCAGTTATCAAAGTTGGTGGAGCAACTGAAACCGAAATTGAAGAAAAGAAATTCCGTGTAGATGATGCAGTCGCTGCCGTTAAAGCAGCTCTAGACGAGGGAATAGTACCAGGCGGCGGCGTAACTCTGGTAAACCTTAGTAAAAAGATAGTTGTTGACGGTACCGACAGCGTAGCCGCTGGGCGGCAGATCCTTAAAACAGCCTTGCTTCGCCCTTTTTATGAACTACTCTATAACTCAGGCCTGAATCCCGATGAATGGTTACCAAAAATCTTTGAATCTAAAGACGGTTTCGGGGTTGACGTAAACAACCCTTCAAAACTAGTCGATCTGAAAACGGTCGGTGTTGTTGATCCCACCAGAGTTTCTAGAGGAGCACTCTTAAACTCAGTCAGTATTGCTGGAACCGCTATAACCATGGGGGCACTAATCGCTGATGTCCCAGAAAAGAAGGAAAACGCCATGCCTGCTCCTGGCGGAATGGGAATGGATTACTAGACCGAGACTTAGGTTACTGGGTCAGCTGATTGATGTTGGGTGAAGTAGTTAATTTCGTTAATAATATCCAGTAATGCTTGGGCTCGGGCTTTATCGTCAGTAATGTCTTTAGCGGCTTCAAAGGCCGTTTGAATAAGCGATTGATCGTCCGAGGCCTGAATCATCATCATTGTGGTGTGAAACTTTTCCTCTGGTGTTTGGTCTAAGTGACTGACTAATGGCGATAGTTGCTGTAGGGCCTCTTGCTTGATAGATAAGAGATCGTCTGGCTTAGCTGTCGTGTCTGCTGAAGAAGTTGTTGGCAGGTCTGGGGCTCCGCTGATGCTGGGCGCTGGAAGGTCAAGTTGTGGTGTCTCAGAAGGGTGGTCGTCCCCACCAGACGAATCACTATCCTGCGGACTCGTGTCTGAGCTAGGGGTTTCTGGCGGCTCTATGACGGGCTCAGTATCCTCTTGTTTCTCAGGCTGGGCCATGTCGTCGACGGTCGGCTCATTAACCGTGGCTGGCGGCTCATCTGGTTGTACTACTGCCGGAGCGCTAGGCACGTCGTCAGTTCCAATACTAGTTACGCTTGTTGTGTTATCGCTTGATAGCGAACCATCCGCTGCCGGTTCAGCTACTTTAGGTTCTGTTACTTGTGTTGTGCCATTATCTGTACTAGGTTGCTCATCATCGTGCCCGAACATTAGTTCCCCCTGTTGTTTTTCACAATATACTATAATTACTATATACAAGCCAAATAATAACGACAAGCACTTTGGTCTGAAAGGAAGAAATGCTCGACGATTTAAAGTTTATTCATGAACGTGATGCTCAGGATGCTCTCGGGAACGTAGCTAAGCAATGGCAGCAATTGCTGCATGAATACAAGGTGCAGTGGCAACTCCAAGGGGGGATAAGTTCGATTGCTGTTGCCGGAATGGGCGGTTCGGCGCTAGCTGCAACAATCTTAAATAGCTGGCCACAAACAACCCGGCCACTCTCGGTAATCCGTAATTATGACTTACCACTCTCGGTGAACCGGGAAACGCTATTCGTAGCCTCTAGCTATTCAGGGAACACCGAGGAGACTCTGGCAGCCCTCGAACAAGCCGAGAAAATCGGCTGTCAAATTGTGATCGTTGCCGCGGGCGGGGCTCTAGTAGCTAAAGGTGAGGAAAAAGGCTATCCGATTTTCCGCCTACCTAGCGGTTTGCAGCCACGCATGGCAGTCTTTTATAACTTGGCTGCCCTAATAGAGCTTCTGTCATCAACTGATTTTATTGGTGGTAAAGATAGAATTGATGAGCTGCACAAATCGGCCAATTGGTTGAAAAGCCAAATTTCTTCATGGCTTCCCCAATCAGCCACCAAAGATAACCAAGCCAAACAAATTGCCCAGGAACTCATGGGTAGATCAATTGTCGTTTACGGCGGTCCGTTAATGTATCCGGCGGCCTACAAATGGAAAATTAATTTCAATGAAAATGCCAAACACATTGCTTGGGTCAATCAATTTCCAGAGTTTAACCATAACGAGTTTTTGGGTTGGACTAAACAGCCTGTTGAGAAACCCTACGCCGTGATCGATCTAAGGAGTAATCTGGAGAACAAAAGAATCCAAAAACGTTTTGTGGTCACCGAGAAACTGCTTAGTGGTCTGCGCCCCGCTCCAATCGTTATACAAGTTGGTGGCGAAACTATTCTTCAACAACTCCTCTGGGTTATTACCCTTGGTGATTTTGTTAGTGTTTACCTGGCTTTGCTCAGTAACCTAAATCCAACACCAGTCGATCTAATTGAGCGTTTTAAAACCGAACTTGACGGGTAGTAGTTAGAGTTTTTATGCAGCCAGTTTCCAGTTCGAATAGTTAAAGTACTAGTTCTAAGGATTTTACGAAACATGAAGCTTTTAGTAGTTGAAGACGAAGTAAAAATTGGCCGAAGTCTGGAAAAGGGCCTTCAGGCTGAGGGCTATATAGTTGATGTTGTTAGTAATAGCGACACGGCTGATAGTTTGGTCGGTAACGGCAGCTACGATTTAGTAATCTTGGACTGGATGATACCGGGGAAATTTGATGGCTCCCAGCTCGCAGCCCGTTGGCGGCAGTCACGCGAGCAAATGCCGATACTAATGCTGACGGCCAAAACTACCATCGGCGACAGGGTACTTGGTCTGGATTCAGGGGTTGATGACTATTTAATAAAGCCATTTTCATTCGATGAACTATTAGCCAGGATTAGAGCTCTGCTTAGACGTCCGCCAGTTCATGATGGTGATGTTTTAAGCGCTGGCCCAGTATCCCTTAACGTAACCGCTAAAACTGTTGATTATGATGGGGGACCAATTCACGTCACTGCAAAAGAATTTCAACTGCTTGAGTACTTATTGCGTCACCGGGGAGAGGTGCTTAGCAAAGATCAGTTGCTTGATCACGTTTGGGCTGATGATACGCGCGTCCAACACAATACCGTAGAAACGTTTATTGCTAACTTACGCAAGAAAATCGGCCATGGCCAGCGTGTCATCAAGACGGTAAGAGGCTATGGATATAAAATTTCCTAAGAACATGTTCCACTCGGCTCGTTTGAAGCTAACGCTTTTCTACCTAGCAGTGCTTTTGGTGTTTAGTTTGACTTTGACACTTGGGACCAGAGCTTTAGCACTCAATGCCTACCGCAACTCAGATATCACCCAAAGGGGAGAGTTCCATCATTTGCTACTGGAAAGTTTTCCGTTTTATTACGATGAACCACCTACAGATCGGCCTGACTCAGGTATAGACCAGATTCAAAATCAACAGGAAGCTTTGGTACGTCAACACTTAAATGAAGATTTGGTATTTATTAATTTGATAGCTCTGGCGGTGGGTGGAGTTGTTAGTTACTGGTTTGCCGGCAGGACTCTCGGACCAATTGAGGAGTCGCACGAAACTCAAAAACGTTTTGCTTCCGATGCTAGCCACGAGCTTCGTACTCCACTGACCAATCTGCGTGTGGAGAACGAAGTATTTCTACGCCAAAAAGACTTCTCATCGAAAGAGGCTAGGGAACTCATCGAAAGTAACCTGGAAGAGGTCCAGCGCCTAGAAAGTCTAGCCGGTAGTTTATTATCACTAGCTCAGTACGATGGGCTCAACCTTGAAATGTCCGATGTGCCTATTAAAGAAGTCATCGACGGCGCCATTAACGGTGTTTCTAAGGCTTCTGGAGCCAAGCATATTGAATTTAAAACTGAAATTCAATCGGGACTAGTCCGCTGTCAGCAGCACAGTCTGACCCAATTACTGTCGATAATTCTGGACAACGCTGTGAAGTATGGTCCGGATAAATCTAAGGTCTTTGTCAGCGGGACAGCTCAAGGCAGTGAATATAAGATTAGCGTCCGTGATCAAGGGCCGGGAATTGATAAAGCTGACATGCCTCACATTTTTGAGCGATTATATCGTGGTGATAAAGCTCGTTCATCCCGTGCCGGCGGCTATGGTCTCGGACTATCCCTGGCTAAAGAAATTGCTAAGGCCAACGATGCCTCTATCACTGCCAGTAATCACTCAACCGGCGGTGCGCAGTTTGTTATTTCGGTTAACAGGGCCTAAGCCCTGGTAGACTTTTTGTCAATAAGCACCCAGTAGTTATAATAGTTAGATTATGAGTAAGGAGCGTAAAGCTCGGCACGTGGGCGTACTAGTTGCTCTGGGGCTGCAAAGTCTCGTGGCTATCGCCCTGTTTTTCGTCGGAGCTTGGCGTAACGATAGCTTTCAGTACTGGTACATTATCTGGAATCTCTTCTTGGCCTGGCTGCCATTATTATTTGCTTACACCCTTTCGGAGTACTTAAAAACGCGACCCTGGGTTAGTTGGCAGGGCGTCTTGCTGTCGGCTTTATGGCTAGGGTTTTTACCCAATAGTTTTTATATGCTAAGCGACTTCATACACCTTGGCGACGTGGTACGGGTTGACTTGGTGGCCGACGTTATTATGTTCGCGGCTTTTGCAACAGCTGGACTAACATTAGGCTTTAGTAGTGTTTATCTAGTGCATCGCCAGCTGATAAAACGTCTACGGCTAGGCAAAGCACATTTAATCATAGCGATAGTCTTCCTGTTGTGTGGTTTTGCGATCTATTTAGGCCGAGACTTGCGCTGGAATACTTGGGATATTTTAGTGAACCCAGCTGGCATACTGTTTGACGTATCTGAACCGATCGTCGACCCTGCTGCTAATCCAGAAACATTTTCAACAACTCTTGGCTTCTTCGCTCTTCTTGGTAGTATCTACACGGTAGCCTGGCACTATGTCAAAATACTCCGGACAAATGCCCTTAGTTAATCTGTTATACTCGACTTATGTTGGAGAAAATACAAAGAGCAATAGCTGACGCCGTTAATACGTTGTATAGGATTAGCCCGGAGGTGCAAGTAGATAGACCAGAGGAACAATTTGGAGATTACAGTACGAATGTTGCTCTGCAACTAGCTGGCCAGCTTCACCTAAATCCTACGGAGATTGCCGACAAGATTTGTGACAAGTTAAGGGTTGATCTTGGTGATCAAATTGAAGATATCGCAGTTGTGGGCAACTTTATTAATATTCGTTTAAGTGGTTCGGCCTTGTTAACGGCCGTTGGAGATGCATCTAACTACAGCCCAAAATCATACCAGCACAAAATAGTCGTAGTAGAGTACTCTGACCCAAACCCTTTTAAGGTCTTACATGTCGGACATCTGTACACGAGTGTCGTCGGCGATAGCATAGCTAATTTACTTGAAACGGCCGGTGCGACTGTACACCGCGTTAATTTTGGCGGTGATGTGGGGCTTCACGTCGCCAAAACACTTTGGGCTACTCTGTACTACTCCAGTGATGGCGATATTGATAATGTCGATAAGGCTGTCGAAATCGTTAAAAAACTCGAGTCTGAATCGCTGCTAGATAGATCCAAGTGGTTGGCTCAGCAGTATGTCCGTGGTACGGCTGACTATGATGACGATAAGCAGGGCGCAAAAGCCCACGTAGCTGATTTAAATAAACGTATTTATCAACTAGTTGCTGATAACGATCACGACTCGCCTCTAGCCCAGATATATTGGACTTGCCGGCAATGGAGCTATGACTATTTTGAGTCATTTTATAGGGAAATCGACGTACACCCTTTTGAGAAGTATTACCCGGAAAGCCAGACGGGACCGATCGGCATAAAGGCTGTCAACGAACAACTTAGCAATAGGGTATACAAAAAGAGCAGGGGTGCAATAGTTTTTGACGGCGAAAAGTATGGACTGCACACCCGGGTTTTTATTAATTCTGCTGGACTCCCAACATACGAAACAAAGGATGTCGGCTTAATCCTATTAAAATGGCAGGATTATCACTATGATCAGTCAATCGTTATTACTGCTAACGAAATAATCGAGTATATGAAGGTAGTACTAAAAAGTATTGAGCAGTTTGAGCCAAAACTAGTCGAACGGACTAAACATCTAACACATGGCTTGGTCAAACTCCAGGGTGGCAAAAAAATGAGCAGTCGAAAGGGTAATATAGTCGGAGCCACCGATATACTAGAGGCTACAGCCAAGGCCAGCCAGAAGCTTATAGGCAAAGAAAATCAACTGACGACGTTGGGAGCCATTAAATATGCCTTTTTGAAGCAAAGACTCGGTGCTGATGTTATCTATGATCCTGCTGAATCGGTTAGTCTGATTGGCAATAGCGGTCCTTACCTTCAATATGCCCACGCTAGGGCACGTAGCGTATTGTCTAAGGCCACTGACGTCACAAACCCAGCAAATACCGAACTACAGCCGGATGAACGTTCTCTGGCCCGCAAAATAAGCGAATACCCAGAAGTTATTGAGAAAGCTACCAATGAGCTAGTAGCACACTATATTTGTACTTACTTGTACGAACTGGCCCAGAACTTTAATAGCTTTTACGAGAATAACCATGTGATCGACGATCCAAGACAAGAAATCCGTCTTCGGTTGGTAGAAGCCTATGCAAATACTCTGAAAAAGGGACTTAGCCTGCTTGGTATTCCTACTCCAGAACACTTGTAGTGTCCATGCTAGAATAAAAAAGCAGTGGGATAACAACATATTTAAAAAGGGACTGTTTGTATGGCTGACGAAGCATCAGTATCTAAATCTCCAAAAACTGTTAATAAGGCTACTAGAGTCGCCATGCCGCGCGGTGGCATGGTTGGTAAACAGGTCAGCGGATTCAGTGATTTTCTAAGGGAATATGGGGTGGTGGCATTAGCTGTGGGTTTTGTGTTTGGCGCTCAAGTTAAAACTGTCGTCGACCAATTTACAACCAGCTTTGTAAACCCGATACTAGGCCTTGTACTACCGGGTACGGGGGGCTTGGCTCAAAAAAATCTCGTCGTTCATGTTAATAACAAGACCACTTTATTTGCTTGGGGTGCCCTAGTATCCTCTCTTATCAGCTTTATTATCATTGCCGCCATAATTTACTACACAGTTAAGGTTCTAAAACTCGACAAATTAACTAAAAAGTAGAGGTAGTCATGATTGATATCTCCGAGGAAGAACTTAAAAAGAAGCTATCAGAGGAGCAGTATCATGTCCTGCGCGAAAAGGGAACTGAAGTACCTGGAACAGGTAAACTTCTCTATAATAACGATAAAGGTGAGTATATTTGTCCGGTCTGTGGGTCGGTGCTTTTTACCAGTGACAAAAAATATGAATCAACTACTCCTGGGCTTATCGGTTGGCCGAGCTTTTCCGAAGCCGCTAGCAATGACGCCTTGAAACTTGTCGATGACAACAGAATGGGAATGCACCGAACAGAGGTGTTGTGTCGAACATGCGGCAGTCATCTCGGGCATCTTTTTGAAGACTCATCCTCTCCAAATGGACAGCATTTTTGCATTAACTCTGCGGCTCTGAACTTTAAACAGAAAACCTAAAAAATATTACTGACTAATATCGTAGTACTTATCACCCCAGGCGGCCATTTGTCTCAATATCGGCAATAAATCTCGGCCCTTTTCGGTTAGGGTGTATTCAATTCTTGGCGGCACCTCGGCGTAGCTGGCTTTCGTAACAATGTCACACCTTTCAAGATCATCGAGACGAGCTGAAAGCGTTCTGGGGCTAATGCCCGTTAAGGACCGTTCTAGCTCACTAAAACGTCGACTACCATCTATTAAATCGCGCAGAATAAGTGCGGTCCATTTATTGCCAATGACATTCATGGCTGTAGCTACACAACCATCTTTCGGTTCAACTGAAATATGATCTGATGTTTTCATTGCTTTACTTTATATAGTATTGACCATATACTATTACTATATAAAGTGTACCACCAAATACGTAAAGGAGAGATTATGGACTCAGTCTACGCTACAGCGGCCAGTGATGATGAAATCGCTAAAACCGCAGAAGCCTTAAAAGTAAACGGCTTTGAGGCACAGGTGGTAGAAAACAAGGAAGCCGCCAAAGAAGCTGTTTTGAAACTTATACCCAAAGGCTCAGAAGTGCTTACTGTTACTTCTGTCACGCTTGATAAATCTGGGATCAACGAGGTCGTTAATGGGTCTGGGTATGTTTCTGTTCGCCACAAAATGATGGAACTTATGGGTAACCCAGAAAAACTAAAGGACACGCGCCGAATTACTGTGGCGCCTGACTACGTAGTCGGTAGCGCCCACGCTCTAACTCAAGACGGGAAAATCATGATCGCCTCAGCCACCGGTAGTCAAATGCCTTCCGAGTCTTACGGTGCTGATCACGTTATTTTGGTAATTGGTGCCCAAAAAATCGTAAGAGATCTGCAAGAAGGACTAAAACGAATTAATGACTACGTCGTGCCGTTGGAAGACGAAAGGGCCTTAAAAGCCTATGGAGCACATACCTCATTTAACAAACTTTTAATTCTAAACAAAGAGAAGCCGGGCCGGATAACGGTCATCGTTATAAGAGAGGAAATCGGTTTCTAACCTAACTATTTAGAAGTGGGTGGTGCTGGCGGGAGAGGTATAGGAGGTCGTGGGAGTAGGTTCTGTGGCCCAGACGGTAAGCCTCGGGGAGCAGGTGGCAAACCTTGGGGTGGTACATCCTCACCCCATGCATCGATTACGTCATAAGGTCCTGCGCCTTGTGGTAGCTCCGATGGACTAACTATTTCTCCCTCAGTCCAACCGTCTCCTCCAAGCTGTCTAGTAGCATCCATTTCCGGGCCAGTTCCTAGTGCCGAAACAGCTGCGCTCTCACCCAGGGTAGTTTCGACAAAACTGGCTAGTTTATTTCTCCAATTGTCGACAACACCAGCGGGGCTAGTAGAACCTGGCTTAGCTGATTTAGGGATAATGTGACTTGCTAACTGGTCCGAACCTTGGAACTTGCTAACCTGGGCGACGGCCGGTCTTGCCGCCTGCCTTTCGAGTCTTCCTACTCTGGACTGTAAGAAACGGTCACTCTTCCTGCCTTTGCGTACTACCGGCGCCTGAACTTGCGTCCAATCTGTCTCAGTAGGGCCACCTCGGTCAGCTCCTCTAGTAAACTCGTAAATACTACCGTCTTCAGCAATCACCATATTGTACATATTGCTGGCAATCTTGTCGGGTTTAGGAGGGTATCGTGGATCGTCTCCCCAAGCGGGTGGGCGAACATCGATTCTCCATCCGCCGAAACTGTGCTTGTCTCCCTTTTTACCCAGAACGTTAAATCTCTCCTTTGGCTTTACGCCCATAGCCTCAAATATGGCTGCTGCGTCGCGGGCGTCATTTCGGATAGTCTCGGCTATAGCTCGACGAACTTCTGAGGCAGTTGGCTGATCAAAGTCTCCGCTTCCGTGAACTTTCTCAGCTCTCCACTTGCCTGGTCCCTTAATCGTTTCAAGTTCATCTCCCGTGGATAGAACGTGAGCCTTTCTTTTAGCTTCAACGTGGGTCCTAATCGTAGCTTCGGCCATTGATACATTAGCTGCGTCCTCTGGCGAAACAGTATTACCATCCGCATCAACTACAGCTTCTTTTTTAACTATTCTGCCAACGATTTTGCCGGCAGTAGGAGCAACTTTAAGTTTTCGTATTTGTTCGGCTTGGACCCTAGCTAGTAAATCTGGCCCTGCTTCAATAGTTTTTACTGACATGTTTAATACTATAGCATAAGCTTGTTGAAAGTACAATAGTCTATAGTAATATATATAAAATTGTCAGCTGAACTTGTCTCCATATATAATGGCCGGTAATGGATGAAAAAAATATGGTTCCGACTAAATTACTTTGGGTAGATCTGGAAATGACTGGCCTTGATTCCAGTCGTGATGTAATTTTAGAGGTTGCTGCCGAAGTAACAGATTTTAACTTTAAAACCTTAGCTAGTTACGAAGCCGTAATAAGCCGTTCTGAAGAGGTATTGGGTACTATGAACGAATGGGCAACCAATCAACATGCCGCCAGTGGTCTGAGCGAAAGAATACGCAGCACCGGGCGTCCCGAAGAAGATGTCAAACATGAGCTAGTTGGGTTTATTCAAGCCCAGTTTGGCTCAGAGCTGGCAATTTTGGCCGGCAATTCAATTCATAATGACCGTAAGTTTATTGACGCTTGGTGGCCAGAAGTTTCTAAGCTACTTCATTACCGCATGCTTGACGTTAGTTCATTCAAAGTTTTAATGCAGGGCAAATACGCTGTTATTTTCGAGAAAAAGGATGTTCACCGAGCCTTTGACGATATTCAAGCCTCGATTGCTGAACTTCAGTTTTATTTAGAAAAACTTCCATCACTGGCAGCCTCTAACACGAAAAAATAGCTCTGAACAATGATTGATCAAAAATCTGTCGAAGAGGACTTAAGCAATCTTGAGGGCGTAACTAAAGACTACCCGTATGGTAGAGCCACGGCTGTTTATAGGGTTGGTGATACGATGTTTGCACTTCTAGACGAGGGTACCATGCCAGTCCGCCTGAGCCTACGTTGTGATCCACAACTATCCTCGCTGCTCCGCCAAAAGTATGAAACTGTCATGCCGGCGCACAATTTAGACAAGCAGATCTGGAATACCCTAATACTAAGCGGTCAGTTGAATCGGGATGAACTAAAAGACCTCATACGACATGCCTATGAACTTGGCAGAGTGTCAGACAAATAATTAGCTCTACTAACCAGAAAGACTTTGGCTAGCGGCACTGGCTTGGATTTCAAGCAACTTTGCCTGGTTGTAGAAGTTAGACAACAAGTTTTTGATTGTCATGCTAGAAGTATCCTTAAACGCCTGTTGCAGGTTTGCACCGTAATTACTTAATTGACTCTGGACCACATGAATGTAGGTAATATCATATGTACCGCTAGTCTGGGCGGTAGTAAGTTGTGAGGTTATGGTCTTGTCATTTTTATTCGACTGAGACGCCGATAGGCTACTTCCAGCCTTGGACAATTGTTTTAGCAGCTGGGCCTCTGAGCTGGCCATCGAAAGCTGGGTGGTAATGGCGAGATTCTTAGCTCCTATTGAGGTTGTCTGCATGTTTGCAGCCATCGATATATTTGTTAATTCGGATTGGTCTTGGGCGACATCGGCAAATGCCACGACGCCACCTTTTCCAGCGCTGGAAATAATAGAAGACACCACAATTGCCAGGATTATAAGCACCACTAAACCAATGGCAACCGTAATTATTCGCTTACGGATCGTATTGCCACCGCCAGTTAACTGGCTTATTGGACTGGGGCTGCCAGTGCTCTGCGGTGAAGTTGTGATAAATTCATAAGGATTATTCTGCGGCTGCATACGTCTATTAAATCATAACCGACTTCATGTTCCCAAGAAGTGATAAGGTACAATAATAGACAGATGACAAGTGCTGTTGATGAGGTAAAGGAGAGGTTGAATATTGAAGACGTTATTGGTCAATATGTTCAACTAAAACGCGCTGGTCGTAATTTCAAGGGCCTTAGCCCATTTAGCAGTGAGCGGACACCAAGCTTTATCGTCAGTCCTGAAAAACAAATTTGGCACGACTTCAGTAGTGGTCGTGGTGGTAATATTTTTAGCTTTGTGATGGAAATGGAAGGCTTGGATTTCAAAGCTGCGTTGGAGCTACTAGCCCGACAGGCGGGAGTGGACCTAAGTCAGTACCAGACGGGCTCGTCGATTAGTCGAACACGCGACAAGGAAAAGCTATACGATTTACTCGATTTGGCGGCCAAGTTTTATCAGACACATTTAACAAGAAGCCAGCGAGCCATCAACTATATTTCCACTCAACGTGGCTTTAACAAACAAACAGTTCTAAATTTTCGTCTGGGCTATGCTCCAAATAGCGGCACAGCGTTGGTCGATTTTTTAAGTAAGAAAGGTTTTAGTGCGACCCAACTTAAAGCAGCAGGCCTTGCCACCAGTCGTTCGCGGGGGTTAAGCGATATGTTTAGAGAAAGGATTATGATCCCTCTAGCTGATCCAACCGGCCGGATAATTGGTTTTACCGCTAGAGTCTTAGACAACAACACCGATGCGCCAAAATATATTAATACGCCACAAACTTTGTTATATGACAAAAGTCGACATGTCTTTGGCCTACACTTAGCCAAAGAAGCAATCAGGCAGACCAAATACGCCGTAATTGTCGAGGGCAATCTAGATGTTATTGCTAGTCACCAAGTTGGAGTCAAGCAAGTCGTCGCGACAGCTGGCACGGCACTTACCGAACAGCAGTTAAAGTCCCTGAGTCGACTAACTACTGATATTCGGCTTAGTTTTGATCAGGATAGTGCCGGCCAAAAAGCCAGTGAACGGGCCATACCGATTGCTAGCCGGGTTGGGGTTAGCTTATACATGATCAGCCTGCCATCGGCTAAGGACCCCGACGAGTTAATTAAACAGGATCCGAAAACTTGGCAACAAGCTATTGAAAAACCGGAGTACGCCGTTGATTGGTTAATAAAACGGTATGCCCAGCAGCTTGATATTAGTGGCGGACAAGGCAAGAGGCAGTTTAGTGATGTCATGCTTGACGTTGTCAGTAAATTGTCTGATCAAGTCGAGAGGGAACACTACATCGATAAAATTGCTTCAATTATAGGCGTCAGTAAAGACGCTTTACTGGCCAAGATAAGTCAAAGTCAAACGAAACCAACCAGCCTTAAACGACCAAAACAGGACCTTTTTCAACTCGATAAACAGACCGTTGAGCGCATTAAACTCCAGGACCACTTCTTGGCACTAATGCTGCAGCGACCTGAACTGCGGAAGTTTATGCAACCAGTTAAGTCCTCAATATTGGTTGAGGAAAATGCTCGGAAACTACTCGTCTTCCTCCAAGATAACCCTGATTTTATAGTTGCCCCGACAACCGATAGGGGGTTGCAATCTGTTGCTGACTATATTAAAATATTACTATTACAGTACGAGGAGCTCTACGGAGATCTCGAACCACTTGAACTGCATTATGAAGCTGGCCGGCTACAGGCACAACTAATACAACACTACGTAAAAATACAAAAACAAGACTTATCAACACGTCTAGATCAAGCTGATGAACCAACAATTTCAAAGTTGCTTGAAGAAGTGAAACAACTCGATAAACTATTAAAGACCAATAAAGGAGCAATGCATGACTGATGACAAAGCGACAACTTCCAATCAGCAGGCCAATGACTTGGAGCAAGTCAAACAACGCCTGATTGATAAAGCCAAGAAGGAAGGTAAGATTGACCAGAGAGAAATCCTGAACTCTATTACCGATACACCTGAGCATGTCGAGATTCTGGACAACTTATACACCGAGCTGGCTGATGCCAATATAGAGGTTACCTCTGAGCCCAACAGTGACGAGTTTAGCGATGAATGGATAATGGAAGAAACTGAAGAAGCGGCCGTTAATGACCAGAGTTACCTCGACGACATCGCTGATGACTCGGTTCGTTTATACCTGCGAGAAATCGGCAAAATTCCACTCTTGTCGGCTGAGGAAGAGCTAGCGCTTGCTCAACGAGTCGTGGCTGGTGATAAAGACGCCAAGGACAAAATGGCTGAAGCCAATATGCGACTGGTGGTATCAATCGCTAAGCGCTACGTTGGCCGAGGACTTGACCTACTTGATCTAATTCAGGAAGGCAACACCGGGTTGCTGCGAGCCGTCGAAAAATTTGACCCGGACAAAGGGTTTAAGTTTAGTACTTATGCGACCTGGTGGATTCGCCAGGCAATTACTCGAGCCATCGCCGATCAAGCTCGAACTATCCGCATTCCGGTTCACATGGTCGAAACGATTAATAAATTACTACGCACCCAAAGACGCCTGACCCAAGACCTGAACCGCGAACCAACAAGCGAGGAAATTGCCTCAGCCATGGATATTGAGGTCGACAAAGTCGAGCATATTATGAAAATCAAACAAGACATTAGTAGTCTGGACGCCAGTATTAAAGATGACGAAGAAGAGTCAGTTCTAGCCGACTTTATAGAAGATGAAGAAACGATCAGTCCAGAGGAATCAGCCACTGGCCAGTTAATGAAAGAGCAGATTAAAGATCTGCTAAGTGCCCTTACCGAACGTGAACAAAAAATCCTTAAGCTTCGATTTGGGCTGGAGGATGGTAAGTATCACACGCTTGAAGAAGTGGGCCAAGAATTTAGCGTCACCCGTGAACGTATTCGCCAGATTGAAGCAAAAGCCCTAGCTAAGCTACGTAAACATAAAGACGCCCGCAAACTACACGATTACATAAAGTAGAAATACAAAGTGAAAAAGGAAGCTAAAATCATCGGTATTGGCGGTTTACCCAGAAGCGGCAAAGACACGCTAGCCGAGTTGTTCGTTCAAGAGGCCGGCTACTACGGAGTATCTTTTGGTGACATAGTTCGCGATGTCTCACGAGTTCGTCATAAAGATTCACTCGATCCAATATCGGTTTCAAATATGACCGAGACGTCTAACTGGCTAAGAGGTGAGCAGGGACCGGACTTTGCACTTAAGCAAGCCTTGGCACTATACCAGAATGCTATAGAGAGCGGCGGTGTGTATGAGGGTTTGGTGGTCTGGAGTATTAGAGCGCCTGTCGAAGTCGACTTTATTCTTAAACACCACGGCGAGCTCATTTGGGTGGAGGCTAGCGATCTGGTTCGTTATAATCGGGCGATGCGCTACTTAAGGGAAGGTGAGTCAAAACTAACAATTGCGGAATTTAAGGCACAGGAGGCTTTGCAGTGGGAGCCACAACCTGGCATACCAGCTTCTGTTCAGATGGATATTTCTTATGTAAAGGCCAAGGCCACAATGAGATTTGTCAACAACGATGACAATATTAAACACTTTCGCACCAGCGCCCAAAAACTTGTTGATGATCTAAGCCGAAAAACTGCAAGCGAACAATAGAACAGTATAACTTCTAAGGTATACTATAACCTGTGAGTGAGGTTGACCACCACCGTAAGAAACTTGCCATCATTGATGGTAAGAGCGTGTTTTACCGGGGCTATTTTGCCATGCCTAACCTTTCCACCAAAAGTGGCACACCAACCGGTGGGGTTTACGGTTTCGCGGTTATGGCGTTAGAGGTAATCAAGCGACTTAAACCTGATTACGTTGCCGTGGCTTGGGATAAACCAAAAACCAATATTCGTAAAAGGCTTCAAATGTACCCGGAGTACAAAGCTGGCCGAAAGCCACCACCCCCAGACTTCTATGCCCAAATCCCGGTACTCCAAGAGTTGCTAAAGGCCTTTGGTTGGCCGCTTTACGAACTTGACGACTACGAGGCTGACGATATTATGGGTACGCTTGCGACTCAAGCCAAGGAGAGGGAAATTGAAACACTATTGGTAACTAGCGATCTAGATGTCCTACAGTTGGTAAATTCTCACACTCATGCCTATTTACTGAAGACTGGACTGAGCAATATCGAGCTTTATAGCCCAGAGAGCTTCACGGCTAGATATGGTCTGGATGCTGGCCAATTCCTTGATCTAAAAGCCCTCAAGGGCGACAGTAGCGACAATATCCCAGGTGTCCCGGGAATAGGTGAAAAAACTGCTATCGAACTTTTAAAAGCTCATAAATCTCTAGATGGTGTTTACGATAATTTAGCGCTTATCAAGGAGAGTACCAGACTTAAATTAGAGAAGGGCAGGGACCTAGCCTATCTTAGCAAGAAATTGGCGGCTATCTGGACCGATGCTCCAATTAAACTTAATCTTAAGGAAGTCGACGGTAGTAAGGCTAATCCAGACAAGATTCGCGATATGCTCCAAAAGCTTGAATTTCGCAGCTTGCTAAGACAACTACCTGAAGTAATGCAAGTTCAAACTGAGCAGTTGTCTAGTAACTTTCATGGTCAATTAGTTTTGCCGAGTCTAGTTAATATCGATTCGAATAGCCAACTTGATAAGGTTAATTTTGGTGATTTTGATAAAGCTGTTGTCCATAGTCGCTGCAGTGGTAAACACGGACAAAACCCGACACTGCTATTTATTAGTACTGACCCTAAAACGGTTTATTGTTTTGATCTAGCTAAACTAGACTTCAAGTCGCTGCGCCAAGTCATTGCGCCACTCCTTCAAAATCCCAAAGTTGGCAAAATTGGCTACGACATAAAGTCGACCATTAAAGCGTGCTTTAGTCTTGATATAAACCTCAGCGTCGTCGGACATGACGTACTAATTGGGGCCTTTGTCTTAAATAGTTTACGCCGCGAGCAAACCTTAACCGAACTAGCCTCAGCTGATCTTGGCTATGAGGGTTCGTCGCTGGAGGATTTGAGTGATGACGAACTTGCTGAGCGAGCTCCCGAAATTGTTGCGACAATTCGAGCCCTATACGAAAAACAATCCAAAGAACTAGCAGCTATACCTAAATTTCCCGAATTAGTTGCCGATATTGAATGGCCAATTATTCCAGTCCTAGCTGGTATGGAATACGAAGGCATTGAACTAGACGTCGGCTATTTAAAGAAGTTTTCAGTTGAAATCGATGATCTAGTATCAGACCTTGAACAGCAAATATATGGTAATGCCGACCAAGAATTTAACATTAGCTCACCCTCACAATTAGCCGAAATACTCTTTACCAAGCTAAATCTTCCTAAAAATGGAATAAAGAAAGGCAAAACTGGCTATAGTACGGCTGCCCGAGAGCTAGACAAATTAAGGGGTTCGCACCCTATTATTGATCTCATTAGTCAATACCGCGAAGTTACAAAACTAAAAAATACCTACGTCGACGCTTTGCCGAAACTGGTCGATAAACACAACCGTCTGCACACTACTTTTAATTTAACAATTGCACAGACTGGCCGATTGAGTTCAACTGATCCAAATTTGCAAAATATTCCGGTTCGAACGGAGTTGGGTCGTAGGATTCGAACAGCCTTTGTGGCCGGGCCAGGCAAAGTCCTGGTTAGCGCCGACTACTCGCAGTTTGAGCTCCGTTTAGCAGCTTTTCTATCTGATGACAAACAGCTAATTGAGCAATTTAATAAAGATGTTGATGTGCATACGGCTACCGCTGCTCAGATCTATAACCGCGAGCCAGAGGATGTTACCAAAAACATGAGACGAGATGCAAAAGTTGTAAACTTCGGTGTTATGTACGGTCTTGGTGCGCACGGCTTAACACAAGCTACAGGTATGAGTTATGATCAAGCCAAACATTTTATCGAAAGGTATTTTGAAGTTCGACCGAACCTTTTAAATTACATAGATTCAGTTAAAGAAATGGCTCGCAAAGACGGTTACGTGGCAACGTTTTTTGGTCGCCGCCGGCCAACGCCAGATATTCATTCCTCAAATTTTGCCGTTCGTGAAGCCGCCAACCGGGCGGCAGTCAATATGCCTTTTCAGGGAACGGCTGCTGATATCATGAAACTAGCAATGATTACGATTGATAAGAAGCTAGCTAGTAGTAATTCTAAAGTGCTACTTCAAATCCATGACTCAGTTTTGGTGGAATGTCCCGAGGCTGACGCCAGCAAAACGGCTAAATTGTTAAAAGAAACCATGGAAAACGTCTGTAAACTAAGCGTTAGGCTAACAGTCGATACGTCGACCGGTAAAAATTGGGGAGAACTATGAGCGAACAAATCTTTCATATCGGTGTTAAGGGACTTATTCGTAACAAAAAAGGCGATTTTTTACTTTTGAATCTTCACCCTAAACAGCTTAGAGACGACAAAAGTCGTAGCTGGGACGTGCCCGGCGGACGAATGGATCCAGGTGAAGACTTTGAAACGACTCTAGCCCGGGAGATAAAAGAGGAGCTTGGTATTGTCTATGACTCAAAGCCGGAGTTCTTTACAGCTACTCTAACGAATATTCACATACCGACCGACCGTGGTGAGGTCAGACTGGTTTTAATGTTCTATTTGCTGAGCGTACCTGACGGGGCCAAAATTACTTTAAGTGGCGAGCACACCAAGTATGAATGGGTTGATGCCCGAACTGCCGCTGCCCATCTTAAGGAAAAGTATTCAGATCAGTTTGCCCAGCAGATGCTCACTAGACTAGCAGCTTAAGCAGTTTATTGTTGCAAAATACTACAATATGTGGTATTATACACTAGCTAAATAGAGAATTTATGAGATATTTTGTCGGATTTTTAATTTTCGTTGGGCTGTGTATTTTCGGCTTTACCCTATTTCACCATAGTGGTCCACCTAAAACTGTGCCTCAACCAATATACCTCCCTAACTACGCCAGTACTGAGACTGTTACGAAGTTTGTTATCGATGGCCCAGTTGTTTATAACGGTACCCACCGTGAAATTGACATTACAGTTGGCCAGAACCAGAACTCGATAGCTATCGTTGAAGGCTACCAGGGCAGTGTTTTATCAAGTAACACTTATCCAAACAACCAAGCCGCTTATAATGAATTTCTCCATGCTCTCCAAATAGCCGGATTTACTAAAAGTCAAAAAATTAAAGGCAGCGACATCGGCGCCTGCGCTACCGGTGAACGATACTATCTAGAAGTTATCGGCAGCTTCGGCAATAATATTCAAAATCTCTGGAACTCTAGTTGTAACGAGGGAACGGCTGCCGGCACTATTGATAGCATTCAAAACTTGTTTGAAAATCAAATCCCAAACTATGATGCCGAGACTTCTGGCGTTGGTATTCAATAAATCTAGCCGATCTTAAAGACCAATTTTCTGGTTACCTGACAGGTTTCAATTATTTGCTGACTATGCAACCTCAGAGTATTAGCTAGCGCTCCGCTGCCGGCTGTTATCACAATCCTATCATCACGGATAGCTAGACTGACGTCGGCCTGAAAGTTGTCATGAACATACTTTTTTATGGCCATTAGCTCTGGTGGTTCACTAAATTTTTTGTTTTTTAATATTTCGCCTAGGTCTACCATCTAGTACCTATTATAACTGATACAATAGATCTACTATGCCAGAGTTACCCGAGGTTGAGACGGTAAAAATTGGCTTAAATCGGTTGTTGCCTGGGCGGGTGATTAGACAGGTGTGGGACGATTGGCCGAAAAGCTTTCCAAATTCCCAACAGGACGTTGCTGTTTTTTTGGTTGGAGCCAAAATAATCGCAGTTGAGCGTCGGGCCAAGGTCCTACTTATCGATCTGAGCACTGACTACACTTTAGTTATTCATCTAAAAATGACCGGGCAGTTGGTCTTTAGGGGCGAACAAAGTTTCGGGGCTGGCCACCCGAGTGATTCGCTTATTGGCTCTTTGCCCGATAAGTCGACCCGCGTTGTAATTACCTTTAAGGATAAAACTAAGCTATTTTTTAATGATCAACGAAAATTTGGTTGGATGCGTCTACTACCATCTTCTGAAGTCCCCAATATAGATTTTATGAAGAGGTTGGGGCCAGAACCACTAAGTGCCGGCTTCGGTGCCAAAGACTTTAGGCAACGTTTAGAGCGGCGTCCGAACAGTTCTATCAAGGCCGTGCTGCTTGATCAATCAGTTATAGCCGGTGTTGGTAATATATATGCTGATGAAAGTTTATGGGCGGCAAAAATTCATCCTGCCGCCGCGGTCAACAAGCTATCATCGGTTAAACTAAATCGACTGTTTGAGGCCATTGTAACAGTTTTGAGCCTAAGCATCGAACTTGGTGGCTCAAGCGACCGAAATTATGTCAACGCCGAAGGCAAAAAGGGGAGTTATCTCAGCTTTGCAAAGGTCTTTAGGTTAGATGGTCAACCCTGTCCGCGTTGCGGCACATTAATTATTAAAATCAGAGTAGCGGGTCGGGGTACCCATATTTGTCCGCACGATCAAAGGATACCCAGATCATGATAACGACTCTCACTGGTCCAAACGACTTTCTCAGACAACTTGAACTCACTAAACAGATAAATGAATTTGTGTCTAGGTACGGCGATATTGCTGTTGAGCGGCTTGATGGATCAGAAGTTAGCTTTGAACAACTGCGTGAGGCTATTCAAAGCTTACCTTTTTTAACTAGTCGAAAACTCGTAATTCTATATACCCCGGGCCAACAAAAACAGTTTAATGAACAGCTAGCTGAGATAATCACCGACAATAGTGAGGTTGTTGAAGTTGTTATTGTCGAGCCAAAGCTAGACAAACGTTCGATCTACTACAAGACCTTGAAGAAGCTGACCGACTTCCGTGAGTTCAACGAGACTACCGGCAGCGATCTAGTCAGATGGGTTATTTCCTATGCTGAAACTCAGGGTGCTAAGATAAGTTTTAGCGACGCCAATTGGCTTATTAACAGAGTCGGATCCGGCCAACTACTACTTAGAAGTGAGATCGATAAGCTGGCGCTGTATAGTCTCGATATCACACGACAGAGCATTGAACTACTCACTGAACAGACGCCTCAAAGTAGCTTATTTGAGCTTTTGGATGCAGCTTTGAGCGGAGACTTAAAGCAAACCACCCGGCTTTACAGGGAGCAACGAGCGCTTAAGGTCGAGCCCCAACAAATTATTGCAATGCTTGCTTGGCAGCTTCACATTCTAGCAATAGTTAAAACAGCTGGCACTAAGGGTGCGGCAGTTATCGCTAGCGAGGCCGGCCTAAGTCCTTTTGTGGTCACGAAAAGCCTCAACCTCGCCCGTCACCTAAGTTTTGAACAACTTAAACTGATGGTCGGTGAGGCTCTTGGGCTAGACGTACGCTTAAAAAGCGAAGCCCTGGATGCCGACGAAGCCCTTCAATATTATTTGTTGACTCTAAAGGCTTAAGATTTCTTGGCTGCGGTTGTTTTTTTGATGGGTTTCTTGGCAGATTTACGAGGCGTTGCTTTCTTAACGGTGGCCGCAGCTTTTGCTCTAGCGGCTAACTGTTTTTGTTGACGAGCAGCCTTATTTTTATGAATAACGTGCTTCTTGGCGGCTTTGCCTATAGCACTTTGGGCTTTGGCTTGTGTTTCGTTAACTTTACTGCCACTACTTAAACTTTTATGAAAAGCTCTAATAGCGCTTTTAAGTGATCTTTTGGTTTTGTGGTTACGGACAGCGGCTTTCTCAGCTACTTTGACGCGCTTCTTGGCGGACTTGATGATGGGCATTCGTACTCTTTCGTTTAATCTATCAAACGTCAACTATACAAAAGAGTTGTATGGCTTGTAAAGGAGCGCCACTAAAAAAGCTCGACAAGCATAAATGTTTATGGTAACTTAGTAAGTAGATATTCTAAAACAAAAGCAATATGGATAACCAAAGTCAGGTCAATCAGCCCCAGCCACCGGTATTAGACCCGCTACAACCCCAACAGGGTTTGCCGCCTTTGCAGCCATATCAGCCTCAGCAAACAGCTCCACCACCCCTATCACCATCTCCACCACCACCCCCAATATCGCCATTGCCTCCGCAGCCGCCTTTGCAATCGCTCCAGGCTCAGCAAGCTCAACAGACTGCAGCCCCTCCGCCAATGAATCCCAGACAACAAGTTTCTGCTCGTATTAAGCAGGCCAATAACGTTTTAGTGACGGTTAACGCCAATCCAACGGTTGATGAGCTAGCAGCATGTATTGGCCTAACTCTGATACTAAACAAAATGGGCAAGCATGCCACAGCCGTTTTCAGCGGCAAGATCCCTTCGTTAATTGAGTTTTTGCAGCCAGAAAAGACGATTGAGAAGAATACCGACAGCCTCAGGGATTTCATTATTGCACTCGATAAGTCCAAAGCCGACAAGCTTCGTTACAAAGTCGAGGACAAGGTTGTGAAGATTTTCATAACTCCTTATCGAACCTCAATTACCGAAAAGGATCTAGAATTTAGCCAGGGAGACTTAAACGTTGATGTGGTTGTAGCGCTTGGAGTACGTGAACAGCAAGACCTAGACCAGGCCATAACCGCTCACGGTAGAATCTTACACGACGCTACTATAATCTCGATGGCTAATACGCCAGAGCGCATAAATCTCGGTACTATCAACTGGCAAGACACAACGATTAGCAGTTTGAGTGAGATGGTTACCGCCCTAAGTTCAGACCTGGGTGGCCGCGAGTTGCTCGATAGTCAAATAGCGACATCCTTATTAACTGGAATTGTTGCAGTAACCAAACGCTTTAGTAACAACAAAACGTCGTCGCAAACTATGAGCGCCAGTGCCATTTTGATGGCGGCTGGGGCTAACCAACAACTTGTAGCAACAAAACTTGAGCCTCCACCACCTCCACCGCCGCCTCCACCGCCGCCTCCACCACCACTACCGCCACAACCCAAACCACCGGAGCTAACTCCATCGGCAACTATATCTAAAGACGGTACCCTAACCATCGAGCACGACGATAAGAAGAAAGCCGAATCCAATCCGATTGACGGGTTTAGCTTGAGCGACGACAAATTAAGCGAAGAGGAACGGTTGGAGCAGATCAGGATAGATAATCAGGGCACACTCCATAAACTGTCTGATGATAGCGCTGACTCGTCTCCCGCCGCACCATCAACACCCGACGAGGAGCCGCATTTTATGGCACAACCACCATCGTCGGTAGCCGCTGCCGGTGGTCCAGTTGACTCTGAATCAGATCTTGACGTTCCATCAACAGCTGATCTTGATGATCAAAGCTCACTGTCTTTGCCAGCAGTTTCACCGCCGATTTTGAGCCACGATAATTCGGCCCAAGGCTCTAGTGATACTTCAAATAAAGACCATCAGAACGAAACACTGGAAGAGATTGAGCAGGAAGTCCATAGCCCGCACCTTATTTCACCACAGGACAATTCATCGGATCTTAACAATGCTCGTAACGCTGTTAATGCTGAGTCGACTTCATCGCTTCAGCCGATTCAGTCGCTTGGTGCCCAGCCCCTTGGCTCGGCCCTCCACACTAATGACACTACCGATCTAGGACTGACCGACCCTTCGCTCAGCAGTACACCGTCACTGGACACTTCGACGCCAGCCGACCCGGCGCCATCTTCGGACGCATCAGCATCGTTAGATACACCAAGTGCACCACCAGTGCCACCACCAATGATTCCACCAGTCATGCCGACTAACGACAATCAAAACATCTCTTAAAAACAAAGAAGTGTCTTAAAAAGTGGACGGCTTGTTACTAGTAGATAAGCCAGTGGGCTGGACATCGTTTGATGTAGTTGCCAAAGTCCGGGGAGTACTAAAAGCTAGCGGTTTGCCTAAACCAAAAGTCGGACATAGCGGTACACTCGATCCTCTGGCTAGTGGGCTACTGGTTCTTTTAATTGGTTCATATACTAAAAGAGCCGAGACGCTTACCAAGTTAGACAAGACCTATCAAGTAGTGATGTGTCTGGGCAAAACCAGTACAACCGGAGACGGTGAGGGCGAAGTAACTTCTATATCTGATAAACAACCCTCGGCCTATCAGTTAAAAACCGTATTTGAACGATTTATTGGAGATATCAACCAGGTACCACCGGCTTACTCGGCCATTAAAGTCGACGGTCAACGTGCCTATAAATTAGTTCGCCAGGGCAAGGTGCCTAGCCTTGAAGCGCGAATTGTACACATTTACATGCTTCAGGTAGGTCTCTACGCCTATCCGGAGGTTCACTTTAGCGCAAAGGTCGGTAGCGGAACCTATATCAGGTCGCTTGTTGAAGATATCGGAAATGCTCTAAAGACCGGAGCTTATATGAGCTCGCTACGTCGTGAACAGGTTGGTAGCTACTCCCTTCATGACGCTATTAAGCCTGAAGAGCTCCGCGTGGGTCTAATCCAGCAGAACCTCATTACTGGGTAAAACACTTGCTCAATCGAAAGAAGTATGCTATCTTATAGCTAAGCATGATAACTCGTGAGAAGAAGCAGGCCCTAATCGCTGACCTGCAGACGCATAAATCTGATAGTGGGTCTGTAGCCGTACAAGTCAGTATATTTACCGAGCGCATTAAAGAACTAACAGATCATTTAAAGCTATCTAGTAAGGATTTTACAGCTCGCCGAGCTCTACTACAGCTGGTTGGTCAACGTCGTCGACTACTCAAGTACCTGGCCGAACAAGACAGCGACGCCTACCTCAAACTGATTAAAAAGCTTGGTCTCAGAAAATAGTGCCCTGGCTTGGCGTCTTTGTTGGCAAAGACTCAAAGCTTGTGCATCTTAACAAAACTAGTTGTCAATTTATGGGCAAAGAACAGATATATAGCGTTGTCTTGAAATCTGCACAAGAAGACTTCGGCCATATATTTGAACTGTGCTCATAAATACCAACAGAAAGGTATATCTAAGATCTAACGTATGAGTAAAACCATTAATCCTTTGGGAAAACAAATAATCAAAGTTGAAACTGAGTTCTGTGGACGCACCCTGTCGCTCGAGGTGGGCAGAGTCGGTTTTCGTACCTCTAGTTCGGTCGTTGCTCGCTACGGGGACACGGTTATTTTAGGCACGGCCATGATAAGCCCTAATTCTATGACCAACATGGACTACTTTCCATTGAGCATTGATTACGAAGAAAAAATGTATGCTGCTGGCAAGATTAGCGGTAGTCGATATGTTAAGCGGGAGGGTCGGCCTAGTGATGACGCTGTTTTAATCGGCCGGCTCATAGACAGACCAATTCGCCCGCTGTGGCCTAAAGGTTATCGCAACGAGGTCCAGGGTATCGCAACTGTTTTAAGTCTAGACCCAGACTTCCGGCCAGATAGTATTGCTATGATTGCGGTAAGTGCTGCCTTTATGCTCACTGGCGCGCCGTTTGACGGCCCAGTAGCCGGTATTCGCATCGGTATGGTTAATGACCAGTTAACACCATTTGCAACCCTAGAACAGCTCAACAGCGGCAACCTTGATCTAGTGGTTGCTGGGACGGCCGACGCCATCATGATGGTTGAGGCTGGTGCTAACGAAGTTTCCGAGAAACAGGTAGTTGAAGCCCTGGAGTTTGCTCATAAAGCTATTCAACCGGCCATTGCCTTGCAAAAAGAATTGATTGAGGCTGTAGGTGTTGAACCTCAAGAGTATTCCCTGATTACCATCAGTGACGACATCCAAAAGCAGGTAAGTGATTGGCTGGAAGGTAAAATGGGAGCTAAAATACGGGCGCCCTATCACGAACGTCACGAAAAAATGCATGTTTTGCGTGAGGAAATGTTAGCCCATTTTGCCCAGCAACTGGGCGACGAAGCTTTTGAGTTGGTCAAACCGGCCTACCAAGAAGCTTGGTCAGTTGCAGCTAACCAGGATGTCCGAAAAGGAATTATCGATGATGGTGTCCGTCCGGACGGCCGCAAGCTTGACGAAATCCGACCACTGAGTTCCGAAGTCGGTATTTTGCCAAGAGCCCATGGCTCAAGCTTATTTACTAGAGGCATGACTCAGGCTTTGAACATAGTTACGCTTGCGCCACTGAGCTACGCCCAGCTTGTCGATACTATGGAAAAAGATGGTGAAAAGCGCTACATGCATCACTATAACGCCCCCGGCTATACCATCGGCGAGGTTCGCCGCCTGGGTAGCCCTGGGAGACGCGAAATTGGCCACAGTGCGCTAGCTGAACGAGCACTTCTACCAGTTATCCCCGACGAAGCGACCTTTCCTTATGCCATACGATCAGTCACCGAGATCATGAGCCAACACGGTAGTACCAGTATGGCGGCGACCTGTTCTAGTTGTTTGGCGCTTATGGACGCCGGGGTGCCTATTAAAGCACCGGTAAGTGGTATCGCAATGGGCTTGATGCTCGATAACCAAACCGCTATTGTGCTAAGCGATATTGCCGATGCCGAGGATTTTGCTGGCGATATGGACTTTAAGGTTGCTGGTACGTCTAAGGGAATTACCGCCTTGCAGATGGACATGAAAGTCCACGGTCTGGATGTCGCCGTCCTTCGTAAAGCACTTGAACAGTCTAAAGAAGGTCGAGCTTACATACTGCAGCACATGCTTAGCACGCTTGCCGAACCGCGTAAAGAAATGAGTACTTATGCTCCGCGCGTTGAATCGATTAAGATCAACCCTGAAAAGATAAGAGAAGTCATCGGTAAGGGCGGTGAAATGATCAATAAGATTATTGCTGAAACAGGCGCCGAGATCGATATCAAGGACGACGGAACGGTGTTTATTGCCAGTCCTAATAAGCAATCAATTGATGGTGCCATACAATGGGTAAAAAACCTCACTGAAGAACCTGAGGTTGGACGAATCTACGAAGACTGTCGGGTTGTTAGTGTGTTGGACTTTGGAGCTTTCGTGGAAATCTTGCCCGGTAGAGAAGGGCTAGTACACGTTAGTGAAATGAGCGAAGAAAGAGTCAATAAGCCAAGTGATGTGGTTAAGGAAGGTGATACAGTAACTGTTAAATTGGTCGCTATTGATGACCGTGGTCGTCTGCAGCTAAGCATGAAAGCCGTCGCAAGAGAGCGTAAACATGAACCGAGTGAAAAAGTCCGCTAAACAATCGTCAATGACGAGCCATAGCCTTAGATTAACTGGGCTAGCAGCAATTGCTGTCTTCGCTGCTTATCTTGTTGGCTCCAGAGCACTAGATACCGGCAGCTGGTGGGAGTACGGCTACACACTGGCGCTACTAGTCTTCGGTGTTAATCGTTTCAGCGTGGCTGTGAGCGAGGTTTTCCATCACAAGAAATCATGAACAAAAGTCTTAGTAAACAACAGCAGCTTGATCAAATTATGTCCAATATTATTAAAGACAACATATGTCCAGAACTGGCCGCCAGTGCCACTCAGCTGGTCTTTGGCGATGGTGACCCAGACGCTGAACTTGTTTTTGTCGGTGAAGCACCCGGCAAAAACGAAGATGAGCAGGGCCTACCCTTCGTAGGCGCGGCTGGCAAGTTTCTTAATGAACTTCTTGCCTCCATTGGCCTAAAACGAGCCAATGTTTATATAACCAATATAGTTAAATATCGCCCGCCTGCTAACCGAGATCCATTTCCAGATGAAAAAGACGCTTTTTTACCCTATTTGAAAACGCAACTAGCTGTTATACAGCCAAAATTGGTTGTAACACTTGGCCGCCATAGCCTAAACTGCTTTTTACCCGAACTCCAGATATCCCAAGTGCATGGTCAGCCTAAGCGCTACCAAAACCAAGTTTACCTACCGCTTTTTCACCCCGCTGCAGCTCTTTACAACGCTGCCATGAAGCAAACTATAATCGATGATTTTGCCAAAATACCGGCAATCCTTAAATTAATTTAAATGAATAAAATCTTAAGTTCCTTAAAGAAAGGAAACTAATAACTAAATGAATAATACTAATAAAAAAAATCCCCCTGATCAAAATCGGGGATCTGGCCGCGGCGCTTCGCGTGGAGCGGCTATCAGGGCGCAGAAACGTAATCAGGAAGATGCCCAGCGTATTGCCAATCAATATGCTGCAGCACCGACTGAGTCGCCTCGCAGGGCTAATGTCATTGACGACAGCCCCCGCCTAAAAATAATCTCTCTTGGTGGTATGGACCACGGTGGATCAAAGAATATGATCCTAATTGAATATCTAAATGATGCAGTCATCATGGACTGCGGAAACGACCTAGGCACAGGTAACTTGCCGGGAATCAACTACCTAATTTGCGATACAACTTACCTGGAGAGCATCAAACATAAAATAAAAGCCTATATTATTACCCACGGCCACCTTGATCATATTGGCGGCTTACCGCACATTGTGCCTAAATTTCCGGCACCGGTCTACGGCAGCCGGTTCACTATCGGCCGAGTAGAAGAAATTTTCCAAAATTTTGGCTTACCAATGCCCGAAGGCTTCGATCTAAAAACCGTTGTTATGAACGAAAACAATCACGAGCGCCTTAAAATCGGTGCCTTTTTTGTCGAACTCGTTCGCATAACCCACTCTATCCCCGGTAGCACCAGTATCATCCTCGATACCCCGGTCGGCCGAATAGTGAATAGCGGTGACTTTCGTCTCGATCCCAACCCACTGGACCACGAAAGAACGGACATAGAACGCCTCAAAGAACTCGGTAATGAGGGGGTGCTAGCGCTACTCAGCGAAAGCACAACCACCGAACGACCAGGCCGCACTCCTAGTGAAAGTACTATTGAGCCTAGCTTTATCGACTTAATGGATAAAGCTCCTGGACGAATTTTTGTAGCGATCTTCTCGACCAACGTTAATCGTATACAGATGATTATTAATGCCGCAGTCCATCATAACCGCAAAGTGGCAATGGATGGACGGAGTATGATCTCGACTCTAGAAATGGCCGTTCGCCACGGCTTCGTGCGAGTGCCAAAGGGTACATTTATACCGATTGCTAGCGTACCCGCCTTGAAAGATAAGGACGTGGTTATTGTATGTACAGGTGGTCAAGGTGAACCCAGCTCCGCTCTACAGCGCATGGCTAGTGGCGATCACCGGCACATTAAGCTTAAAGCTAACGACTCGGTAATACTCTCAAGTACACCGATTCCGGAGAGCGGCAACGATTCGTTGATAGGCAAAATGGTTGACGATCTGATGCGCAAGGACGTACACGTCTTTCGTCACGAGACTCACGAGCTAGACGGCTGTGGCCCACTGCACGTCTCTGGCCATGCCAGTATTGAGGAGTATCGTGACATGATTAACATGCTTCGTCCAAAGTTCTTTATCCCGATCTATGGAAGCTACAGATCGAAACAACGTCATCTAGAAATAGCCGTGGAGCAGGGAATTCCTAGAGCTAATTGTATCAATGCTGAAAATGGTCAAATAATTGCTTTGACTGGTAGTAAGTTAGAAATTGTTGGCGAAGTACCACACGGCACAATACTAGTTGATCAAACTGGAGCAATTGTCAGCAATGTTGTCATAAAAGATCGTCTACTACTGGCTGAAGAAGGCTTGGTGGCTATCGTCCTAACTGTTGATAAGAAAAACGGCAATCTGTTAACTAGCCCGGACATCATTAGCCGGGGCTTTATTTATATGCGTGATAACGAGGAGCTGATGAATAGCTTACGTCAGGAACTAAGACGGGCGGCTACGCAACGCTTCAAGCGAGTTGATCTAGACCGCTTCAAGGTTGAGCTTCGCGAACATGTTACGCACTTTCTGTTTGAGCAAACTGGCCGGAGCCCGATTGTTATACCGGTAGTTAACGTCATTGGTAGTGGCAAAGGCGATATCAAAACATCGGTTAACGGGCAGCCTAAATCGCCCGAGACAATTGCTACCGAACAGCAACGCCGTTTCCAAGAAATGCGAGCTCGCTTACTAACTCAAGACGCTCGCTCTGACTAGACAAGCAAACAGCCAGTTATTTGACAAATAGCAGTAAAACTTATAGAATATGTTTATGGAAAGCCATAGCAATAGGCCGCTCAATCAACCTATAACAGGTAGTCGTACCGGGCTTGACAGGATCTCGCTTACATCACAAAATTGATATCTAAATGTTATAATGACCTCTATGGCAAAAAAGAAAAAACAAACACGATCCAAAAAGGTGCAGACCACGACCGAAAGATCATCTTTCTGGCCGTTGTCCGGTGCACTACTACTGTGCGTCATTGCCTTGTTTCTGCTTCTGGGAGGCTTCGGTACTGGTGGCCCACTGCCTAAGGACCTATTCCACGGCGCCTATTGGTCACTCGGCTGGGCTGCTTACATAACTCCTGTTGCACTTGTTTATTACGGGATAACCAAGTTTACCGACGAAGAGCACCAAATTCCACTGGCTAAATTACTTAGCATGTTAGCTGTGCTGATATTTTCAGCTGGTTGGTTATTTACACTGTCGGCCAGTAAAGACGCAGCCGGTGTCTGGGTTGGCGGACATGGCGGCAATGTCGGTAAGGTCATTGGAGAAACAGTTCTAATAGTTGTCGATAAAATACCAGCATCCTTTGTGTTTTTTGTCTTCTCAGTACTGGCAGTCTTTTTTGCTTTCGGTATTTCACCGAAGGTTGTACTAAGGCTAGGTGAGCTGTTTAAATCCCCAGAACCAGCCGACGACACAGATCTAGCTAAACTCAAAAGCCAAAGCGCTTTTCAACTTCATGAAGGTGTACCAGTTGAGCACAGTGTTGATAGAGCAAGACTGTCTAATTTGAAAAATACCGCTCAAAAACTCAGCGCCAGCGAGAATCACGAGGCCCTGACGCTAGCTAGCGACCCGGATTGGAAGTTCCCGCCGATTACACTGCTTAACCAAAAGCAGGAGAAGGCAGATGCCGGTGATGTTGAGGGTAACGCTAGAGCCATACAAGAGACCTTATCCAACTTTAATATTGACGTTGATATGGAAGGTGCCAACGTTGGCCCGCGGGTGACGCAGTATACCCTTAAACCGCCAACTGGGGTAAAGCTGACAAAAATTACTGCTTTAGAGAATAATCTGGCCCTTGATCTAGCGGCTCAATCAATACGCATTGAGGCGCCTATACCAGGCAAAAGAGCCGTTGGAATCGAAGTACCGAACGTCAAACCAGCGATTGTCCGAATTAGTTCATTACTCCAGTCCCATGAGTGGCAAGACGTTAGTTCAACACTTGGCTTTGTTATCGGCCGCGACATTACTGGCGCACCGATCGTTGGCAACTTAGGAATAATGCCGCACTTGCTCGTTGCTGGCCAAACCGGCTCAGGTAAGTCGGTCATGATCAATAGTATTTTGACCAGTCTTTTGTATCACAACAGCCCTAGTGAGTTAAAACTAATACTAGTTGACCCCAAGCAGGTCGAACTAACCCCTTATAACGATATACCACACCTACTTACGCCGGTTATTAACGAACCAGAAAAGTGTATTAGTGCGTTGAAGTGGGCGGTGGCCGAAATGGAACGACGGCTACGCACCATGGCAGAGGTTGGTAAGCGCAATATTGGTGAGTACAACGAACTCAAAAAAGAAGCCGGGATGCCCTATATAGTAATCGTGATTGACGAGTTGGCTGACCTTATGATGATGGCTGCCCGCGATGTTGAGTCGCTAGTTGTCCGCATTGCCCAAAAAGCTCGAGCTGTTGGCATTCACCTTGTTCTAGCCACACAGCGGCCCAGTGTTGATGTTATTACCGGATTAATTAAGGCTAATATTCCAGCTCGCGTGGCTTTCACCACAGCTAGCCAAGTCGATAGCCGAACTATTATTGACCAGATTGGCGCTGAGAAGCTTTTAGGCCAAGGTGATATGCTACTGTTGACAGCTGAAATGCCAAAGCCAAAACGCGTTCAGGGCGCTTTTATATCGGCTGAGGAAACGGCCAAAGTCGCCGACTTTATACGAATGCAACGGCCACCACAATATGACGAGGAAATCATTAGTCAGCCGGTCCAACTCAATGGTCGAGGCGGCGTGGTTGCTGACTATGGTGCTAATGATGCCGACGACGACCTATGGCGCGACGCCGTACAGGTGGTTATTGATGGCAAAAAAGCCAGTACTAGTTTACTGCAACGCCGACTGAGAATTGGTTATGGCCGAGCCGCTAGGCTGGTTGAAACAATGGAAGAGCAGGGTATTGTTGGTCCAGCTGACGGCGCTAGACCCCGAGAAGTGCTAGTTACTAGTCTAGATGAGGTTTTTGGTAGCCCAGCTTCTGGCGATGGCCTTGACGCTGAGGAAGACACCTCCGAGGAAGCCGCTTGACCAACAGAGGTCAATAAGCTATACTTGAGCTTATTATCAACTCAGCTTGCGGTTTTAGTTATAAAACGCACAGGCTTTAACCAAAGGAGTTAGTCATGAATCAGTACGAGATTGCTGTACTGTACGATCCAAGCCTAGAAGTTGGCCTCGAGAAGGCTACTGATCGTGTTGAGAAAATTTTCAAAGATAACGGCGGTAAGGTAAAAAATGCCGATAACTGGGGCAAGCGCAAACTAGCTTATCCAATCAAGAAACAGGAACATGCTATTTATGTCTTTTATACTTTGGATCTACCACCCAGCTCGCTTCAGAAAATTGAAGCTAGTTTGAATATAACCGAAGAACTAATTCGTTTTCTAATCGTTCGACCTGATCTTAAGAAGATCGCCAAAGCAACTGCTGCTCATGAGGAGAAAAAGGCTAAAGCTGCAGCTAGAGGCGAAAAGGAGCCCACTGGCGATAATACTGATAGGGAAGAGCGGGCGTATAATGAACATCATAGTAGGGAGACCTAAAAAATGGCTAGAAGCTTGAACCAAGTAACATTGATGGGCAACCTAACGCGTGACCCTGAACTCAGACAAACTCCAAATGGCCAAAGTGTTTGTAGCTTCAGCTTGGCCCTAAACCGTAGCTATAAAGACTCTAGCGACCAATGGCAAGAAGCAACTGATTATGTCGATTGTGTGGCTTGGGCAGCCCTAGCTGAGCGCGTAACGCAGTACTTGGCTAAAGGTCGTCGAGTCTTAGTTCAAGGTCGACTGCAGAGTCGTAACTGGGAGCAAGATGGCCAAAAACGCAGTAAAGTCGAGGTCCTAGCCAACGACGTAACCTTTTTAGATGGTCGTGGTGGTGAATCTAGTGAGTCACCGACTAGCGCGCCGACTAAAGCTGCTGCCCCAAAGAAAAGCTCTAAGTCAGATGCTGACGTTGTTATCGAAGACATCAGCGATGAACCAATTAATCTAGACGACATTCCATTTTAAGAGGAGATTACTAAATGGCAAAGATTTTTAAACACCGTACAGACTTAGCTTATTTTGACTATAAAGATTTTAAAACGTTGCAGCGCTACGTTGATGTTTACGGTCAAATTGAGACCCGAAAAAAGACTGGTCTAAGCGAAAGTCAACAACGCCAGCTAGCTAGAGCAATTAAAAGAGCCAGACACATTGCTCTACTGCCATTTGTCGCTAATAATTAGCAGTTCGTAGACTATTTAGGAAGTAGATAATGGCACTTAGTATTACTGATCTTAAAAAAGGCACTATTTTTCAGTTTGATGGTGTGCCATATAAAGTTATTGATTATTCTCAAAAAGTCATGGGCCGGGGCGGTTCGATAGTCAATGTTCGAATAAAAAGCTTGCTCGACGCTAAAGTACTAGATAAGACCTTCAAGGGTAGCGAGCAACTTGATAGCGCCGACGTCAGCAATCGCACAGTTCAGTATTTGTACAAGGACAATGACCATTTCCATTTTATGGATAGTGATAACTATGAACAGTTTGAATTGCCTAGTGACAGTGTTGGTGATCAGGCAGGCTATCTTAGAGAAGGCGATCAGGCCATTGCCCAACTTTTTAATGGCCAAGTTATAAACGTAGAGTTGCCAAAAAATGTGGCGCTGAGAGTGACTTACGCCGAAGATGTCGTAAAAGGTGATACTACCAGCAACGTTCTTAAGGACGCTACTGTTGAGACCGGTATATCAATAAAAGTGCCAGCTTTTATTAAGCAAGGGGACATCATAAAAGTTGATACTCGAACTGGTACTTACTTAGAGCGTAGTAAGTAGGCGGTACTTGATATGGACAAGCCCTACGTTAGCCGAGCTGGCCTTAAGTTGGAAAGCGTGGCCACAGCGCTGGCTATTGATTTTCGCGGCAAGCTTGTTCTAGATGTCGGCAGTTCAACCGGAGGATTTACCGACTACGCCCTTAAGCATGGCGCCAGAAAAGTCATCGCTGTCGATATAGGATCGCTGCAATTGCATCACTCCCTCAGGGGAGATCCGCGAATTGAACTACACGAGCAAACTGACGTTCGGTCAATTAATAAACTGTCTGGTCTACCGGACATTGTCGTGATAGACGTTTCGTTTGTATCGTTAAGGGATATATTGCCATCGATAATTAAGTTATCTGACGACAACACCTCCATTATTGCCATGGCTAAACCCCAGTTTGAAGCCAAGACCGAACAAAAGCACCACGGTATCATTAAGAATGATCACATCCGACGAGATATACTAAAGGACTTTGAAGCGTGGGCTAAAGCCTATTTTGTGATTCTTGGGAAGGCTGATTCGGCGGTGACTGGGGCAGGTGGTAACCTTGAGCGCTTTTACCTACTTAGAAAGCGCTGAAGAATGCTACACTGCTTTTATGTATTTTAAAAGTCGGACCGAAGCTGGCATTGCGCTGTCCGAAAAACTTCTGCCTAAGTACTCCAATCAACGCTGCGCCGTTGTGGCACTGAGTGATGGAGGTGTGCTGGTGGCTTCACAAATTGCTCTAAGGCTACGCAGTGCCTTAATGCTACTATTGGCCGAATCGATTGATCTGCCGCGCGAACCCGAGTCAATAGCGTCAGTTACGCAGGACGGCGGTTTTGCATATAACAAGGCCTACTCGCCAAGTGAGCTAGAAGACTTAGAAGGGGAATATCGCACTTATATCGACCAAGAAAGAATGTTCAAAACCCATCATATTAACGAACTACTGGGTGAGGGTAACCTGATTCGTAAGAGCTTGCTGGTAAAGCGCAACGTCATTCTTGTCTCCGATGGTCTAAATAGTGGTTTTTCGCTTGATGCAGCCAGTGAATTCCTAAAGCCCCTAGCTATTAAGAAACTAATTATCGCAACGCCCCTAGCTAGCGTCTCGGCCGTTGACCGGATGCACGTGTTGGCCGATGAAATCTTTTGTTTAAGCGTTATTGAGGACTATCTGTCGACGGAACACTACTACGAAGTTAACGATGTACCTGATCATCAGGTGATCGTTGAAATTGTCGAAAATGTTCTGGAGCACTGGCCAGCCACTAAAACTGGTACCATTCTCAAAGATAACCCTTGAGCTTATCAACGTTATGAAGCGTTAGGAACGACTGTTGTTTGGTTATAAAGCTGTGTCGTTCAAGATACGCCAGTTGTCGGCCAGTTGTTTCGCGAGTAGCGTTAATTGAACTAGCGATATCTTGTTGCCTAAGCGGAACAGCGATAACGATACTGCCATCCTGCTGGATGTCACCGAATCGTTCCGAGGTATTGAGCAGGAAGGAGATTAATCTTTCCCGGACACTCCTGTATTCCAGATTTAGAATACGTTCAGAGTGCAGTTTGTACATATTGGTTACCATATCGAGTATTGGTAGGGTTATTTCAGGATGGGCCTGGATATGGTTCAAAAATTTTCTCTTGGTTATTAACCATACTGTCGTCGGCTCCATCGCAGAGTAGATAATATCGCGTTCTTGGCCAGTAATGGCGGTAGTTAGGGCAATCACCTCGCCGACCTTACGAATAATCAACAGGTTTTCTTCGCCGTACTTGGTAATATCGTACGATTTTACCAGGCCTTCTTCGATTAAAAAAATGCCCGGCGGGGTCTCGCCGGGACGAATGATAAACTCACCTTTGTCATAATGTAGTTTTCTTCCCTGATGGAACAAATCAACCAGTGAGGCTGTTTGTGTTGGTGTTGCCAACATGTATTCATTATGTCACAAGAGTCGGCTCTTCGCAAACCTGTGATAAAGATCGCACGAAATAGGTGAACTAACTAACGGACAAGCCAAGCCATCAACGATACGATAGAAGTACTTGTAAGAGGGAGAGGTCACATGGTGAGCTTAAAAACCGTCGAGAGCCAGCTTAAACGCGCTGGTAGTACATTTCAGATGTGGGGCAGAGCAGAGGTGAGGGAACTATGTAACGTTCTAATGGAAAATGAAGAGATCCAGGCCTGTCTAAACGGGCATTATGAGGGGGGCTTTGCGATGCTCTGCTCAACTAACCAAAGAATTCTATTGGTTGACAAAAAGCCGATGTTTCTAACTCTTGAGGATCTGCGTTATGACATGATTTCGGAAATTCAGTTTAGCCACCGTCTACTCGATGCCACAGTGAAAATATTTACACCGACAACATCGCTGGCCTTTACTAGCTGGAACCGAGCTCATTTACGTAAATTAGTAATGGGGGCCCAGCAACACGTCATGGCTATGCGACAATATCAACAGCAGATAAATAGCATGCAACACCAACAATTGCAGCAACAATTTCAACAAAACCCAGCCGAGGCTGTACCCGAATCAATGACGCCATTAACAATGCCGCACCCTGCGAACCAAACTCGTGACCCCTATGCTCTTAACCCAGCATTTACCATGACGGCCTTACCAACTTCACCACTGGCTACCGGTCAATCTGCATTACCAGTTGGTGCCAGTAGTATGGGCATGAACCCATTTCTTAAAACTCCTCTGGTGACACGTCATCGAGGAGGCTTTCGTAGGTGGTGAACTAGCCTAGACGTTGAACCTAAATTCCACTACGTCAGAGGGCTGCATAACGTAGTTTTTACCCTCGGTTCGCAGTTTTCCAGCTGCTCGAGCGGCCGCAAGTGAGCGGCACTCTATCAGATCGTTGTAATCTACTATCTCGGCTGCGATAAAGCCACGGGCAAAATCGCTATGTATGGTGCCGGCTGCCTGCTGAGCCGTAGAGCCTTTTGCTATATTCCAGGCCCGGACTTCTTTTTCGCCGGCCGTTAAAAAGCTCTGCAAATTTAGCGCCTCATAAGCAGCGTGGATAAGCTGAATTAGGCCCGACTCACTCTGACCATAGCTTTCCAATAACTCCTGCGCATCGTTATCATCAAGCTGACTAAGCTCGCTCTCTATCTTCGCACAGATAAAGACTGATTGTGTCGGCTTAACAAGCCCGGATATTTTCGCCACATGCTGTTGGTCGGTAATATCAGCCTCGTCGGTATTAAATACAAATAGCATAGGCTTGGCCGTAATGAACTGTAAATCGGCAATATGCTCAGTGTTTACGCCTGGATCGCTCCAAATGAGTTTGCCGTCGTTAAGTAGTTGGTTTACTCGCATAAGAGTATCCAATTGTGGTTTAAGTTTGGGGTTAGCTCGGGCTTCTTTTTCAAATCTGCCCAGTCGGTTTTCCAGCGTTTGCAAGTCGGCCAGTACAAGTTCGGTATTTATCATGTCAATGTCTTTTTTGGGCTCAACAGCGTTATCTACATGCACAACATTACTATCACTGAAATCTCGTACAACTTGGACAATGACATCACAGGTTCGAATATGACCCAAAAACTGATTTCCCAGGCCTTCGCCCTTGCTAGCACCCGAAACCAAACCGGCTATATCTACAAATTTTATCGTGGCCGGCACTGTGTGTTCAGTTTGGTAAAGTTCGGCCAGTTTACTAAGCCGCTGATCAGGAACTGGCACACTCCCAGTATTCGGTTCTATGGTTGCAAAAGGGTAGTTAGCGGCCAGAACATTATTTTTAGTAAGCGCGTTAAATAAAGTTGACTTGCCAACGTTTGGCAAGCCGACGATACCGATCGTTAGCATGCAACCCTACATGTGATTCCTTTATTGGCTCGAAAACAGGGATAGTTCCGCATATTTGTACTTTCTCCTTAGTTGCTATTACTTTATCAACAATCTTACGAACCGTAAAAAGCTTATTCTCGTAAGGAAGTTTTCCTAGAAACTCCTTAAACGGCTCAGCTACTGCGTTTAGGTCTATGTCTTTTAGGTGGTCCAAATTGCCTAGTTCTTTTGACTTGGCTAATTCTTTCTTTAGTTCTTTGCGGCGGTTAGTTATGCTATTCATTCGTTCAAGGTAAACCGACTCACTCATGTTACCGACGCCCCAAGCTTGTACATAGCGTCTCTCTTCGTCCTCTAGAGCCTTAATTCTATGGTTAATGTCTTCGTTCGTGGGTGCTAGAGTTGACCTAGCTTTTTGCTGCTCTTTATAATTTTCGATCTGTTCTTCCAGTAATTGTGGTTGGGTAAGCAACTCTGTAAGTTTTTGCCAGCCAACTGCGTCGATAACTTGTACGTTTATACCTGGCTCGAAGCAACTTCTAGGCAAGGGGAACTCTAGTATTCTCGAGGTACAACGGTAGTAAAAGTGCTTATCATGACCTTCACCAGTGCGTTTGTTGCCACAAGGACAATAGATTAAGCCACCAAATAAATACGGATTTTTCTTGCATCGCTGAGCAAAAGTAGCATTTTTATCTAGCTGCGCCTGAACCTTATCATATAGCTCATCACTCACTATTCTTGGTATTTTGAGTTTAAACCATTCCTCTTTGGGCTTCCGTTTTTTACTGGTTTTTGTTGTATGGCGATATTGATATTTAACGGTTTTGGCTGAGGGGTTTTTGGGAACAACAGACTCAGATTTAAACCAAAAGTATCGACCAGTATAAGCTTCATTGCGTGCCAGTCGTGTTATTGGGCCGCTAGTCCAGTTGGGTCGTTTTTGTTTTCTAGGGGGTATGCCTTTATCGTACAATCGTCTGATAACTTCTTTGAGAGATATACCCTCATCGCCAATCCAACCTAAGACCATGCGTACCACTTCGGCCTCTTGCTTGTTGATGACTATGCGTCCCTCAACTCTGTTAGCACCCTTACCTTTAACTGGTATGTAATCATAGCCA